>Ga0315294_10001743_pt1 | contig 23798 bp, 42 predicted proteins | sample YL17G13_40_MG_FD_203626 | JGI IMG/M metagenome (GOLD analysis project Ga0315294, IMG submission 203626) | Sediment microbial communities from Yellowstone Lake, YNP, Wyoming, USA - YL17G13_40 | ecosystem: Environmental > Aquatic > Freshwater > Lake > Sediment | place: USA: Wyoming | collected...
TTGCATATCTCATTAACAAGATTAAATCAATAGAGAAAAGCATGAATGACAATGAAAAATCAAGATTGAAAGCTGGAATTAGATTGTTAGCGAAAGAACTGAACATAAAATAGGGAAGTTGATTTAGCATGAAACAATCAAATAAAGAAATCAAAGAGCCTTTTGGGGAAAGAATTATGAAACATAGTGATACTTAACAAACGCTTTATGTTCTTTAATCATGCCTGATCAAAAGTATTGGGTTAATCCCAAAGCTACTCCTGAGGGTTTATGGGGAGGAATTGGAACAGCAGTTCCAGCTGGAATGAAAGAAGTTTCTAAAGGAGAGCAACAGGTTTCTTATGCTAATTTAGAGAAGCAGAGGACAGGAAACTATGGAGGTTATGGTATCCCAATTTCATCAGGAACAACTGTTGCGATCAACCCTGTTCCTGAGCAGAATGAAATACCAGCAAAACAGGTTACTGAAGTTACTCCATCACAGGTTACAACAAAGATAATCGGAACACATGGAACTGTGATGGACACCAGAGTTCAAAATGCTCCAACCAACCAGGTTTATGATGCTGAAGCGATGAAGCAACAAGCAAAGGCCCAGCAGATGGTTGTTACTGAAACAGGGAACAAGACGATTGTAACCCAGCCAATAGATTATACTTATCAATGGAGAGAAAAAGAGATTGGAGGATCAGCTGGTTTCACAGAATTATTTTCAAAAAGGATGGAAGAGGAACAGCTGAAACAGGAAAAGGAAATGGTTGCAAAGTTTGGAAGCAATTGGAGGATGCAAACAGTATCTCCAGGTGTTGCTGAAGTTGCTGGAGTAATAACAAAGGAGCAAAGAAAAGAAGCTGAGGAAACAGGAGGGATGTTTGTCGTTCCTCCAGAAACATTGAAAGCTTCAGCGATTGCAAAAGAAAAGGGAGAACCAATACCAATCATTCAAGAGTATCAATTTCCTCAACAAGCAAAAAGAATGGAGGATATTTCAAAAGCATTGATTGCTCCTGTTACAACCAAAGAGGAAACATTATTATCAAAAGTTGGGTTGGGAGAGAATGTTGGAGAGGAAACAGCAACAGGAGGAATTAAGACTTATGGAAGATCTTTGGCTAAGATGGGAAGATCATTCTTATTACCTGTTGAAACAGGAGTTGTATTTGAACAGGCAATCCAAACAGCTGTAACTCAGCCAAAACAATTCAAGGAGATAATGATTGCTGGAGGAAAAGAAGCGAGGAAGCAGATATTAAACATTCCTAATTTATTTAAAAAAGAACCGATTCAAACAACAGCAAAAGCTTTGGCTGTTGCAACACCATTCATTTTGGCCGGAGCTTATCAGGGATACAAATGGCTGAAATGGAGGCGTGAGCAACCTGTAACAACATTCACAGAAGTTGCAACTCCATCAGGGGAACAAACTGAAGTAACAGGAACAGCGATCACAAAGTTTGGATCCAAGGAATACCAAACAGCTTATGGAGGAGCATCAAAAGTTAAGGACGTTGCTGGGGATATAACCAAGGGAACATCAGCAACAAAGCTTATCACAACAGAGATTGGGAAACCATCTGAGGATATTGTAACAATCTCTGGAGGAAAATGGGTTTCCAAGTTAGCAAAGGAAACTCCTGATTATAATTTATTATCACAGGAGGGAGTGAACAAGTTTGTTTCATCCTCATCAAAAGAAATATCAACAGGTTTTCAAGCTGGAAAATATGCTGTTAAGGATTATGGAGATCTCCAAGCAACAATTGGGAAAACATTGACAACAGGAGCAAAGGGAGAAAATGTTCTTCCTGGAAATATTGGAGGGTTTACAAGGATTGTCCAGCCATCAGAACCAGGGTATTCATTCACTCCTGGATTGAAAATACAAACATCAACAGGAACAGCATCAGCTCTGGAACAATTGGGAGCTGGAATAAAAACAATGAACAAACCAACATTCACAATACCACAAACATTGAGATTGACAGGAGGAATTAAAACATCAACACCATCAACAGCAATCAAATCAATTCAAGCTCCCATGTTAGCTCAAGCATTTCCAACAGCAAAAGCTGTTGCAACAAAGCAGATGAAACCAATTACAACAATGTTCAAAACTCAACCATCTCAAGCTCAACCATCCATGAAACTATCAACACCATCCATGATTGAACCGATTGCTCCTGAAGCTCTGAAGATATCTGAACCAACACCGAGCATCATAAGTGTTCCTGAATCTGGATACTCATCCAGAGTCGTAACGATCCAACCAAAGTATGTCTTGGCTCAGAGGGTTATCAGGAGGGAACCTGAATTGACAGAGGAACAGCAGAGATCATTATACTTATCACAATTGCAAAAGCAACCTCAGCAAATAGCAAAAGGACAAACAAGCTCATTGATGAAATCTCTTGTTCCTCAGCAAACTCAACAGCCATTGACAGCTCAACAACAGAAACAATACCAGAGGGAGATGCAATTCCAAGCAATGAAACAGATATCTTTGCAAAGGGTTGCAAACAGATCATTCCTCAGGGCTGTAACACCATCATTCATTCCTGGAAATGTGATCGGTGTTCCAAAATTTAGAGGAAGCTTGGATACAGGAGTTTCAGGGAAAAGCAAATCTCGTTTCCAATTTTACAATTACTTTGAGAAGTTCAATCCTGTTGCAACATCTCCAAAAGAAATATCAAGAGTGTTCAACTTGGGTGGAAGATAAAATGGGAATGTATATCTATCTGACATTCATCACATTCCTTTTGTTTGGGATGGGAATATTATGGTTCACTCTGAATTATGCATCAGATATCAGTTATGGGAATTTTACAGAGATGGTTTCATCATCCAGCAATGACAGCATCGTAGCATCAGCAAACACAACCAGATCTGTGATGAATAGTGTTTGGAAATATTTTCCTGTTGGAGTTATAGTTCTTGGGATGATATGGATGATTGTCTTGGCTCAGAGAAAAGAGGAGGAGTTCTGATGGTCAATGTTTGGTTCATCTTTGTATTAGTCTTTGTCATTTGTTTGCTATGGTTGGTTAATTTCCTTTACAGTATGTGGACACCTGTAATGGCCAATGTTGCTCCAACAATGGAAATATTCCTGAATGATAGTGAGAACCAAACAGGGATATCATCTCAGGAAGGAAGAAACACAATTCAAAATGTGAGATATGTTTACATCTCAGCTCCAATCATTTTGCTGGTTGGAATATTCATCTGGTTATTCTTAGCAACTCAAAAGACAGAACCGATGTATATTGGTGTTTGAATGGATGATGAATGGGAGGAAAATAAGGAAGAGTATGAAGAATTAGGGAGGTATTAAAAAATGGCTTATGAAAGCAGAGCAACTCAGATTTATGACAAGCTGAGAGCTTGGAAAGCAAAAAAAGATCAGGAAGCTCACCAGAGAAAGCAATGGGAAGAAGAAGTCAGACAAAAGAACTATCCAACAATGTATAAGGAAGCTTATAAGAAGAAACTCAGGGCTGAAGTTAATCAGAAATTTGCACGGGGAAAAGGAACAGGTATTGGAGGATCTATTAGATCAGCCATAGCGCAAGGGCCTGATCACAAAGCAATCAACAATGCTTTGTTTGGGAATATGTTTGCTCCAAGACAAACCAGGAGAACTGTTCAATTAGGAAGAACAACAGCAAAGAAACACAGGAAGATTGTCATATACACATGAAGCAGAGATGAAGAAAAAATGAAGTTGCTCTTGTTAGGGTTAATGTTAGTTTTATTTAGCTTCAGCTTTGCTCCAGCTTTTGCTGTGAATAAAGGAACAGCAAACTTTGGAGTTGAGGTTAATCTATTGACAACAGATAAATATGGAACAGGGATTGTCTATACTCCTTATTGTTTATCAGAATGTCATCTCCCCCTGGAGATAAAATACTCTGGAATTATAGCTCCAGCATCATTGTCATTCTCATCCAAGAACATTTCATCCAGCATCAGCAAATTAAATCCAAAGGATGATATCACAACAGGAATGTTGTATCTCACTAACAAAACAGATTCTTATACAGAGAACAAATGCTCAGATAGTTGCAACACTCTTGGGAATGGAACCAAGAACTGTTCCTCTATTTGCACTCCAACAACCAAGTATGCTTGGAAATATGTTTGGAGCAATGCTCCTCCATCATCTCTGTCAAAAAATAATATCCTGGTTGTTGATATTGTTGGGAAAAGAAAAGCATCCACAGCTGGAAAAGCTGATGTGATCCCAACAGTATTCAACTTCCAGCTTCCTGAATTTGCTTGGTTCAACTCAACCTGGACAAAGAAGAAGCTGATTGAGATAACGAACAATGATCCTGGAACATTGAAGAAATACCATACTATCAATGTTACAATGGATACATCCTCAATTGTTTGTGATGGGATGAGGGTTGTTTACAATGATATAACAGAGTTGAACATGACAGTCCACAATGCAACATTGGATTTCATTGATGCAAACATGGGAACTTATTGTGGGAGGACAAACACCACGATCTATTTCATGCTCCAAGCTGATATTGCTCCAGGAGCAACAAACAACACTCACTATTATATCTACTATGGGAACACAACTCCTGTTGATAAGTATCCAAACAGCATGGACAATGTATTTATACTGTATGATGATTTCAACAGGGCTGATGGAGCAATTGGAAACGGATGGTTAGGGGTTCAAGCTGGAACACAAATAACAAGTGGACAGTTGGATCCATCTGGAAATAATGCTGGAGCTTATAAGAATTTCACTATTGGAGGATTGACAGACCTCTCAGCATGGGATTTCTACATTTCATCCATTCATGGAGCTGGAACTATTGATGGAAGCAATTGGTATATGATTAAAAATAATACAGGAGGAGCTGGAACTTTTAACGAGATGTGGGCTAACTCCAGATATCATGTTGTAGATTATTTTGAGGATAGTGGGGCTTGGTTGGAATTTGCATCAGCTGGAACAACACAATGGGTTGGAGCTAACATCAAAAAGAACAACCCATACTACAAAACAGCTGGAACAATAACACACACAAGGACAATCCATTATGATACTGATGGGGATTTTGATTTGTGGGTGAACAATACTGATAGCTTTGCTAAAACTAAATTGGTTTGGAATATCACAGATAATGCTGATGCTTCCTCAACAGCTGGTTATGGGATTATATTGTTCTGGAACAGAGGATTGGCTGGAGCTGATAATGTCATGTTCAGGAGATACATCAACACATCTCCAACTGTTGCTTTGGGAACAGAGGAATCATCAGCTGGAAACACAGCTCCAAGATGGAGCAACAACCAAACAACATTCACATCTCCTCAGAGTTATTCTTCATCCAGGAACTATGGTTTTGAAATCAGATGGACAGATGATAGTGATGCAAATGGCTATAACTATTCATACATCTCCCACAATTTCACAGGATCCTCAGCAAATTATGGAACAACAGGAGCTGGGAACATTTCCTATTACAACTTTACAGGAATACCATCTGGTTTCTATTCATTCAGCTTCACAGCAAATGACAGCTCAAATGCTGTGAACACATCATCAACATGGTATTTTACGATTGACAAAGCTGTTACATACCTGAATGAAACCATCAATGGGACTCAGGGAGATAAGACAGTAACATTTCCAAATGTAACAAATGTTACAGCATGGAACAACCAAACAGGATCAACAGGAGTAACATTGCTGAGGAATGGAACAGATATTGGAGCTTCTTATGATATATCAAAATTGGGAGCTGGTTATTGGAATTACACAGCAACTTATTCCCATGCCAATTTCACAGCCGATCCTGTGATGTATTATGTTACTGTTAATCAATTCCCAAGTGGAATATCATTGACAGCAACTCCTGGTTGGGTTGTTACTCCCAATACACAAGTTACAATCTCATGCTCAGCTGTGATCCCAACCACACTATACAAAGATGGGAATGTGATCACATCTCCTTATGTTGCAACATTACCATTTGCAAATTACAATTTCAGCTGTGTTGTTAGTGATACAATGAACTACTCAACCCCATCAGCTCAGGATACTCTGGTTGTAACCTCAGCTGGATTTGGTTGCACGAACACAGATACTTTTGCTTTCAGAAAAACAATCTCATCTCTGATTGGAGATTATGTGAACCTGGATTTCTCTGATCTGGTTGCTGGAAACTTAACCAAGAGTGATCTGTCGGATGTTTATGTGAACACAACAGGAACCAATGCTTATAAGAATGGAACCAAGCTGGTTGTTAATATCACAGGACATTCCAGCATTGATGTTCTGTTTGGGAACTATGTTATTTATCATAATTACACAGCTCATTCCTTATCGGACAATACAACCAACATGACAGGATACACAGAACTCAATCCTTATTATGTTCTCACATTCTACAATGAAAAGACAGGAACCTATTTGCTTCCTCCAACAGCAAACAATTCTGTTACTCTGTTCTGTTCTGGAGGATCAACAGAGTTCTCACTTAATCATACCAAGATATTGGTTTCTACATTCCTCCAATTGACAGATATAAAAGCAACTGTGAGGTATTCATCAACAGAGATGTATTACAGGAATTTGCAAACATCAGGGTTTGCTCAATACAAGAACTTTTACATGGTTGATGCAAATGTGTATCAGGTTGTTGAGAACCTTATAACACTCCAGGATGTAACAGGAACATTCAAAGGAGCAACATTAAAGATAAAGAAATGGTTGGAGAGTTCAGAGCAAACCATCACAGAGGTTCCATTCGATGCACAGAGCAAAGCAATCATATTCCTGATCAATGGGGATAAATACCAGATATATGTAGATAATGGAGTTGAGGAGAGGGCAATCGGTTATATTTATTCTGATGCAACAGATCTAACCAAGACAATAATCATTGGAGGTTTGGCTTTAACCAATTACACTTATGGGAATGTTTCTTATACCTGGAACCTGAGCAATGGGGTTATAAGCTTTACTTGGAATGATCAGGGAAACAACACCAACCTGGTTGAGTTTTGGGTTTACAATTACACCAACCAATCTCAATTGTTTTACTCAGCATCATCAACCAATAGATCCAGAGTTAATTTCAACTACATTGTTCCTGATGAAAATGCTTCCTATTGGGTTAAATTCAAAGCTTATCATTCAATCTTTGGAAATGAAACAACAGAAGCAATGACAGTATTCACCGGATCATGGGTTTATCCAACTGTGTTTCCTCTGTTGCTGTTGATCACATCTCTTGGAGGTTCATCAACAGTTTGGCTGTCATTCCTGGTTATAATCCCATTTGGGATGATATTCACAGAGAAGTATGTTGATGTTGGGATATTTGCTGTTATATCTCTTGGAGCATTGATGGTTTATTGGAAGATGTATGCAATCGGAGGATCTGTGATTGCAATCTGTTTGGTGTTGGGTGTATTAGTTCATCTCAAGAAGAGAGGAGGAGAAGAGGGATGAAATTCTGGGATATAGCTTTGTTTTTGATAATCGTGAATGTGTTTGGGGCTTTTTTCTACAACTTGGCTTATGATGTTGGTTATAGAGGAGCTTATTACATCCACAAGGATCAAACAGCAACTCTGGAGGAGATGCAGAACAAGACAAATGCTGGATTATCAACAGAGGAAGTTTCAGGAACCGATTGGTTATCAAATGCTTTGGGATTGATGTTCTCAGCAATCATAAAAGTATTCACAGCAATATTCACTCCATTACAGGATTATGTTCTTTGGCTTCCATTTTTCCTCATGACATTTGGGGTTCCAGCAGCATTTGCTTATGGGATGGGAACAATATTCTGGTTCATTCAATTGATTGGGATTGCTCAGGTGTTCACAGGAAGAAGCTTCAGAGGGATTGAATAATGGGAATTGATACTTTAATTCAGGGAAAATTGTTTGATGCAATGATAGAAGTATTCACAGGAACAGGGATATCATCAGATATCTTCTATTTGACATTGCTGGTTGGAGGATTGGCATTAATGTTCATAAAGAACAAGAGCTTGGGGATGCTTACTGTGATGCTGTTGATAGTTGCTGTTCCAATCACATCAATCATACTTGGAGAAGCTCACAAATACCTTTATGCTATGATGTTCTTTGGAGCTGTATCTTTAATATACTCTGTGTTCAAATCAAAGGGATACTGATGGGAAAAGAACAGATATCAATCAGGGTTGATCAAAGATTGCTCAGGGAATTGGAGCTGTATAAAAAAAGATATCCATCCAGAAATGCAATCATTGAGAGATCAATGGAGAGATACTTATTATTCCTGAAGAAGAACTCTCTCTCCAGAAAATAATGTATCACATTCCTTTATAAGAAACACATTGTCCTTATTCCTCAGGTGAATTAAAAACTATGCAGAATTTAGTATATGCTCTGTTGGTTGTTCCAATGATTTTGATTATATCCACAGCGATATTTACCAACTTTGGAACCAACATTGACAGAACAGGTTGGAGTACAGATGCGAACACAACTTATACAAATGTTAATACACAAACATGGGCTGGTTATAAATTGGGAGCATTGTTACCATATGTGATAATTGCTGTAACGATTATAACCATTATACTTGGAGCATTTGGATTGACAAGGTTGTTAGGTTAGGGAGCTGATCAGGGATGGTAGATGAAAAATACCTGATCACAGCACTCATTGCTGTTCCTATGTTGATCTTGTTAGCAATAACAGTAACCAATGGATTGGTTAATGGAAACAGGGTTACATTTGAAAATACAGTAAACCAAACAAACAGCTCTTCTTACAATGGAACAACAAACTGTCAAGTTACAGGTTGTCAAGTGATGAACTCAACTTATGACTGTAAGTTAGACAGCGTTTCAAAGGTTTCCAATGGAACAGGAGAGGGAACTCTTGGAATACAATACAATGTAACTTATGATACTTGGGGAAAATGTCATGTAACAAGCAAATGGGCTGGATCCCCAGCAGAAGTTTACTACATTTACACAGCATACAAAGACACAGCTGATTTATCCCAATACACATCATACAAGAATATCATAACACAAACAAATGCAGGACAGAAATTATCAGCGATGGTTCCTTATGTGTTGATCGCAATTGCAATCATCACAATAATACTTGGAGCATTTGGTATAAGCAAACTAATGTAAATGGCCTTTCTTTCTTTTTTTATTTTTGTAATTGGTTTATATTAAACGGGTTTCAAAGTAATTATTATGTTGCTGGAGATATTCATCCTGTTCAATGGTTTGGCTTTTCTGTTCATGCTCTTGGCTCTGTTAAAAAAAGATATTGTGATATACTCCTTTATTGCTGTGATCCTCTTCATCATCTTGGCTTTAAACACATTCAGGGTTGAAACCAATTTCTGTGAGGTTGTGAATGAAACCACGTCGTCCTGGAGCTGTTACACCAAGATTACAACAGATGCAACTCTTGGATATTTCTATTCAGGGTTAGGTTTGTTCATGCTGATTTATGGAATAATCATGGCTTTTGTTGGAGGAGGAGAAGCAATCCAGAGTGAACTCAGAGGGAACTTATAATGCTTGATGAACTCAGGAAGAAATGGAACAGATCAACCAGGTTTGATCCTCATGTTTACAGGTTGGAGTACAGAACAGCTCTTGGTAGAATGAGATCGGAACAGATGGAAAAGAGATGGAGGGCCGAAGCTCTGAGGAAGATGCAAAGGAAGATACCAGGTGTTCAAGATATCAGGATATTGAAACAGAAACCTGATGCAAACCAGAGGTTCCAGAGAAGAATTTTAAAAAGGAAAACAGGATATCTTGAACAGATGATGGGGGGATAAAATGTTTGCTTTTGATGTGGATGAAGAAGTAAACAAAATACAGAAACAAGGGTTCATCATACTCATTGTTGGGATGGTAATAATCTTTGCTGTGAAATATTTAACAGGTTGAAACATATTTAAACAATCTTATCTTATCTTATTTCATGGCTGATTTCTTAGATCTACCAGATTTACCTCCTCCAACAGAAAGCCCTCAGGAAATTGCTGAGGATATCTATTACAGGAATGAGATGCTCAGAGCAACAGAGAAGATCATCGAGGATAAGTTTGTTGAAAGACATCTTGATAAGTTTCCTCTTTGGAGCATTGCTTCCAAGTCATACAAATTGACATTTTTTGAGGAGAGGGATGTAAACATCCAGGAGAACTTGTTTGAAGCTGAGGTTTGCAGGATGCTCAGATCAATACCTCCATGTCATCATTCTCCTGATCTTTATTTGCAGATCGGACAGGCGAGAATGATATTCCACACGAACCTCAGGAGATCCCTTGGAACCATCAACAGGGATAAGATCAACGAGAGGATTGCTTTATTATCACAGATCAAGCAGATCATCTCAACAGGAGGATCTGGAGGGGGTTCCTCATCAGGAGGTATTGGAGGGATGTTCAGGAGATTAGTGGGAAGATAATATGGGAGAACCTGATGATATTCTCAATCAATTATTATCACAAATGAATAAAGCTGTTTCCGGACAGGGAAAAATTAGCTTTTTGCAAACAGCTCTCAACTTAACAATCTGTTCCATCAATACAAAGAGAACTCCTGAAGATGTTGTTAAAACTTATTTTGAAGTTTGCAAACAATTATTGAAACAAAAACAAATGAGTTGGGAATAATGTTTGGATATCCGGATGCTCCATTTGAGATTGTGATGTTATCTCCAACAGGGCTTGTTCTATTTATTTTGACATGGGTTTTGGGTTTCTTTGGATTTTTCATTATAATCAAGACACCAGCTCTCAAATTCCTGTTTGGGAAATTGATGGTTATAAACATTGGAGAGAACAGGATTCTCCAATTCAAAAAGGGGAAACCAGAGGGTTCATTGATTTATGTTAAGAACAGGGGTTACTACATTGGGGATCCAAACAATGTTTACATGGAGGGGATTTCCAAGAAACCTATCATGCTCACTTATGGGGAAAATGCAATCCCAATAGATCCTAAAATGGCTGATGTTGCTGATAGGTTGGGAGAGATGGGAATAAAGAACAATGATGATCTCAACAATCTCATACTCAACATTCAGAATTATAACAAAGAGCATCCTGAGGATGCTGGAGGGTTTGAGATCAATGTTCTTGGGGAGAGTGTTTCAGCTGATAAGATCAATAATTATTTCAACAGGAATGAGAGGGCTGATCTGATTGAAGCTGAGATCCACAGGAGGACAGCAACAGAACTTATGAAGAAGCTCAATCCTGGAGGAGAGGTTTTCAAATGGATCATTGGAGTTGGTATTGTTCTGTTGATGGTGTTTGTTGGGTTTGCAATCTTCCAATCAGTAACAGGAGGACAGGCAAAAGTTGATCTCACAGAATTAAAGAGCATCCTCCAAGCAACAAAAGTTGTTTCAGCTGGAATTAATACCACAGGAACAGGATTGAGCTGATGAAACCTCCAGATAAAGAATGGTTACACTGGTTTATAATTCAATATTTTATTTTTTATCAACTATCTTCCAATAAGTAGTAGATAAGATTGCTTTTAACTCCTTTATACCAAAAGAAGACCAATCCACTTGTATAATAGGTGATAATAAGCTATTCTCTGTTAACTTCCAATAAATAACTCTTCCTTTATCATTATTATCTTTGGCTACCAAATTACTGTCCGCCGTACATAAGTTATAATCTAAATATTGTTGTATCTTACCAGTAGACCAACCTATTAAATCAGTTATAGTTGCCCTTGTCATGGCATTTTGGCTTTCAGTTGGTAGTATTTCGAGTATCTTCTGACCTTCTTGTGATATTTTCTTTGATTGTAACTCTTTCATCTCCAGCCAAATATGTTTCGCTATCTCAAAATCAACCCTATTGGCTATAATTCTACCATCTTCAAGAGTTTCCCTTTGAAACTTGAATATTTTGGCTGAAGCTTTTAGGAATGACATAAACAAGGGAAAATCCCTTCTATTTCTCTTAAAACCCCATTCAATTAAATCAACATAAGGAACGAATACTTCATCGTCATTCTCTTCAACTATTGTGTAGATTGCTCTCATTATTTTCATTTCTTCTGGTATGACTTTCACTCCGTAACCTTCTTCCTTTTTTTGATGCTTAAACACTCTATCGTCTTGTTCTAAACTCTCATCTGTCTTTATCAAAAATAACCTATTCACCAGTTGTAAATCTTTTACTGGTTCAAGAGAAGAGAGCCACACTAACTGCCTTCCTGTTATATTGAGTTCAAGGTGTTCCTGTTCTCTGACTGTCCATGATTTGATATTATCAGTAGTGCCATCATAATCAAGCCTATCTGTTAATGCCCTGAGAACTGGTGTCGCTTCCGTTGTCACTTCTGCTTCATCACAGTAAAAAAGATAACCATTGAGATCTTTCTTTTCAGAAGCATACTCTATCGTCTTTGCACTTAAACTATCTAATTTTACTATTTTTTGTCTAGGAAGACCTAACATAAATTTCTTTATTAGACTTGATTTACCTTTTCCACTCCTAGCAATCGCTTGTAAATGCAATTGCTTGGTTTTTTTCAGAAATAAACTTGTTCTGCTCAATACACAAGCTACAATAGAAGGTTTATCTCCTATATGGACTTTATTTATTGTTTGTACTATGAATTCTAACGGATTACCCTCCCGAAGTATCTTCTTGGCTTTGCTTAAAGTTTCTTCATCGAATTTCTCTTTTTGGATTTCCTCTTTTGGTTGTTCTTTCAATTCCCGTTTTTCAAACTCTTTTTTAACTCTTAAACATAACTGGCTAAAATCTCCTAACTCTTCAATAATCCATTCTGGATGAGTCTCTTTAATCTTAATGAGTAAATTTGTTGTATCGTCTCCATGCCCCAACTCTACAAATTCTTTTATAGCTCTTTTTAACTGTGTTGGTGTTGGTTTCTTTCTTTCAGTCATTGTTATCACCCTCTCGGACAGATACTAAAAAATCCAATGAATACAACTGTTTCTTGCCACGATAATCAACTAGAATAGAAGTATCATTTACCTGTTCCAGCGTACCGACACTGAACATCTGCTGACCAGAGTGTAGCCAAGAGAATACAATACATTTACCCAAGAACGCTTCAAGACTTATCTTGTCCAACATCTTTTAACCCTTCCTTTTTATCTTTTTTATCATCTTTCACTTTGAAAACACCATGCTCTTCCATAATTTCTAACCATTTTGGCTGTTCAGACATTTAAACACTCATCCTTTTCATTGTTTCCAGGATTGCAAATCTAACAAAGGAACTCAACTGAAGCCCCTTTGTTGCACAGAAGCTATCCAGCTTCCCTCTTTGCTCAGAAGTCAATTTCACATTGATATTATTTCCCATATTTCTCAACTATACTGATTAAAACTGTATTATATTTTAACAATTCTAATTTATAAAGTTTTAGTTCCTTGAAAGTATAAATCAGTAAAGGGAAGTTTTATATACCTGATGTAATAAAAGATAAACATGGAAAAAACAACTTATGCAGAACAAGTCTTTACTGATGTGAAAGATGCACAGATTGAGGGAGCCTTGAAAATATTTTCAAATGAACAAAGGAACATCATGTCAATCCTGTATCATTCGGATACATCACAAAGCACTAAACAAATCAGGAATATTTTCATCAACCACATATTCTATAAGATTACAGAGGATCTCCATTTCAAATTGGTTGGAGCAAAGCCAAGAGAAATACCTATCAGGATTGATTATCTTCCAAACAAAGATCTGTGGAAGAAACTGATTGATAATGAATATAACAAAGCTCCAAAGGATATAAAACCCTATCAGGTGTTTGAGTTGCAAAACAAGTTGCTCTCCAGAGCTGGAGTCAAGATACTTGGCTTCTCAACAATACAAACAATCCTGGAGAACTTGGAGCAATTGGGGTTTGTTATAAAACAACCATCAATAAAAACAAAAGTTAATTATTATTGGACACTCAACCCAAAGTTTTTTGCTCTGTTGAAAACCAAAGGAATTAAATTATAGACATTTATCAAATGAATTATATTCTCCAGCATATAATTCTCAACGAAAAGGAGGCATTTCCAACCTGCTTTTATATGGGTATATGGTAGAGATATTAACTCTATATACAAATCTCTCCGGGGACGTTAATTATTTGTTAAAGTATAGACAACCTTATAAATCCCTTTGAATAATAGACTATCATGACTATTTCTAACATCGACATTCATGGAAGAAAAAAGAGGATTGACAGCCTGATGAGTAGAATAGATATATCGGAGATACTTGAAAGAAACAAACGATTGATTTATGACTATAAGACTAACAATGAATCAGAAGGATTGTCAATATCAAGAGTGGAGAGGAACATACAATCTCTTTTACATTTATCGAGGTTTATAGAGAATGAACAGGAAGTATGATCGGTATCTCAACCCTGATAAAATGGCTGATGAGGAGTATGGATCCCCTGAGGAGATTTCCTCACATTCCTCACTATTAACCAACAGGAGATTGGATATCATGTTTGCGAGGTTGGATGAAGTGAGGGTTGAAGCATGGACAAACACCTGTATCCCAACCATAAAGGAGTTTTATGCTGTCCTCTCCGGTATTCACAACAACATTTTTCCTCTTATAAAAGTTGAGGACAATGAGAAAATAATCATAGGGTTCAATCAATTTGATACATTATACAGGAGGATTTTTACTGATGATGGAACTGATAAGCATCTCATCCTGGACATGATATTGCAGATCCTGGATCAGCTCCAGAGGATAATGATCAACTCACTCCAGGAATTGCAATTCTTCTTCAGGTTGCAGAGGAAGCAGATGAGAGGGATGAAAGAAGTCCTGGAGATGTATGCACATAAGAGAAGATTAAAGGAGGAAAAGGAGAAGAAGAAGCTGGGGAAAGAAGCTGGGGAAATGTTCAAAGAAGAGGGAGAAGATGGAGGAGTTCCAAAATTGGATGAACCAGAACACAAACCTGTTGCCGAGAACCAAGACACAATACAGTAAAGTAATTGATCAGTTCATCCACAAATACCATACAGTAACGATCGAGAACATCAATAGGTTCCTGGTTGAGAAGAACATCTCCTTTTATAAGTTTGCTTTTTTCTACCTGTTGAAATCCCTGGGGATGAATAATGAATACCACAACATCAACAAAATAAGGCAGCTCCCTAAGAAGAGGTATGGGGTTTATGTTGAGAGTGAGAAGATAAAAAAAATATTTGAACACATCAGCAAACCGGAATACTTCATGGTTGCAATGATACAGTTTCTAACGGGTTGCAGATCTCAGGATGTTCTTGGGTTGAATAAGGATCACATCATAATAAAAGCTGATGGAGTTACATTGCACTTGGTAGTAAAAGGAATGAGAGAGCATACAGTAGCAATACCTTTTCCTGAAGCTAAAATCATCGTGGAGTTCATCAGGAACAAAGGAGAGTATCCGTTCCTTCGAGGGAAACAAAAAGACTTGACGCAATGGATCACGAACAATTATAATTACTACTATAAGGAAATAAAACAAGCAACCAAAGCTGTTGGCATTCATGGCTTCAGGACGCATGATTTCAGGAGGAATTTTGCTTCAGATGTTTACAGAGGGAAAAAAGACATCTTCCTGGTTCAACAGTTGCTTGGCCACCAATCCATTGAAACAACAGCACGATACCTCCAGGACATCCAGAGGGAGGAAGCTTCCAAAAAAGCAATCGAGGAGTTCAGGAGATGAAGCTCTGTAAATATTGGAAGCAATGCCATTGGTATAATGAATGGAGCAACACCTGTAATAATAGGGGATGGAGATACTGTGGGATTTTTAAAGGGTTTGAAGAAAAATAAATGGGATGTGATCATAGGAGTAGTTGTTGCTGTTGTTGCAATAATGATCATCTCAACAACAATGGTTGTTGAACCAAGATGCTCCAGCTGGAACCCATACAGTCCTCCTTATACATACAGGATACTCCTGTTCCTGATTGTCTTTGGGATAATGCTGGGGTTGGTTTTAGCAATATTTCCTGAGCTGATGAGGAAGAAACTCCTCTGAGTTGCTGTGTTTATATTAGTTGGGTTGGGTTCAACTCCCAAACTACATAAAGGATTACTACTTTGTAGTATCATACTACAAAGTAATACACTAACTAATCGCTGAGCTATATGGTTGAGCATATAGCTGAGCCATCTACTGAGTAATTAACTATTTTAAAAAACAAAGGCATACCTGTTTCTTCATATAAGATAAGGGTGATTATCAATTCTTTTGGCTAAATTAACAAAAAAAAGAGTTACTGCTTTAAATGGATATCAAATTATCTTTTCCATACTGAGCTATTGAATTGAATGAGGTTTTCAGCATCCTTTATCCATTCTCTCATGGTTTGGTTGGATATCTGTGGTTTATTGCTCCATCTATTCCAAAGAACAGTATTAACAAATTGTTCTGGGGACATCTCTCCTCCATTATTATTGCTGATCCATTTCCAACAGAGATAAGCAACAAGCTTCTTCATGTGATCCTCTTCATCCTTTTCCTGTTCCAACATCTTCTCCTCTCTCAGCTTTAGATGCTCTTCATACAATGGCTTATCAAGGATAGGGATTGAGAACTTATCAAACAAGCATGGATACTTCTGGAGGAGTTTCATCTGTTCATCCAATGGTGTGAAGTAGTTTATAATCCTCTTGTTGAATGCATCCTGTAACCATTTCCTATACCATCTGTCCTCAATGCCTGGAGCAACATTGGGTAATGATAGGATTGCATATCCCTTCTTTACAATGTGTATCCAGAAGCTCATCATGTTCTCCCTGTATTTCTTATCCAGCCACCATATATCCGGTATGTTGAAGAAGAAGATGTGATGCTTTGTCCTGACTTTTGCAAATATCTTCTTTAAAGATTTCCTGTTCCTTCTCATCCATTCCTCTCCCATCGCAAAGTTCACAGCTTCATCGGCATCCAATGGAGAGTAATCAGGAAGAACATCCAATTTCTCAAACACATCATCAATCGTGTATGCTGTGTATCTCTTGAGGTCAGCTCCTGTGAATGTTGGCTTTATAAACCTCTCAACATACCTCTTTGTAACCTGGATTGAGAATGTTGATTTCCCAGCTCCTTTTAAACCAGAAACACCTATCAGGACATCAAGATCCTCTTCATACTGTTGGGAATGACAGATATCGACAAACCGATTTAAACCAGGATAAGAACCATCCCTGTTTAGCTCCATGATTGAATTTTGAATAACTTTGTTTTTATAGCTTATTTTTTATTTTTATTCATTAATTTTTTGAGTTTCTCATAACCAAGATATCCAACAATTCCAATAGGACCAGCATAAACTCCAGCTGTTAAAATACCTCTATGTTTTTTAAAAAATTCATAAGTTTTTCCATAGGTTTTTCCGGTATCAAATAAAGATTTGTTTTTCTTTTTCTCTACCATAATTATTTTTAGTGGTCCTGTTAATTTAAATCAACTGTATTTTATATTATACATCTTCCCAACAGGAACTTCTATTTTTAATTCATTGCACATCTTTATAAAATGCTTCTTGTAGAATATCCGGACAAATGGAAAAGCTGGTATGCATTGAAAAACAGATTTGGCTATATTGTTCCAACACCAGATATGGATCTCCCCATAATCTCTTTTCAGGAGTTTACGAAAAGTAACCATCCTCAGCAGGTCATAACTTGTAACAATGGAATGCTGGTATTTCTTGCAGGAGATGTAGATGGTCCTTATTCCAAAAGCTTCTTCTTTCCATGCAACAATATCAACTTCAAAATTACTTTCATCTGTCCTGTACCATCTGTTCCTGGTAGTTTGAAAACCAAATCCCTGGTAGATCTTCTCAACATAATCCTCAAACCATGATCCCTCTTGTTTTATTCTTTCAGGGAAATCCTCAGTCCATTTCAACCATTTTTTAAACTCTTCTGTTTTTTTGTAACCATCAGGGTTTAAACCAGCTTGATAATAAATGTATAGCTTATTCTTTATGGCTTCCTTGACATTGAAATAATGAGTTTTAATCAACCTTTTGTAGATCCAATTCATATCCTGGATCTCAAATCCATACTCATAGATCAGCTGCTGGTTGGTGATGAACCCTTTGCTTATCATTATCTTGAAGAAGGTTAAACTGTTCTTTGGTATTAATCTTTTTTCTATCCCATAGATAAGACATTCTTTCAATGTCTTTCCATAGATATGGCCTTCCTTAGTCTTGAACTTAGTCCTCTCTACTTTGTTCCTCACATAAAGATCCCTTGCAAGGGATGATATTGCTTTTCGAGAATAGCCCTCTTTCTCGAACAGGTCGCATAATTCTTTTCCTGATATGGATTGGGATAGGATAAAAATTTGTAGCTTTTTGTATAGAGATTCTGTTTTCTCAGTTGGATTATCTACATTCCACATGAGCATTACCTCGATTTCATCAATCCTGTCAAGGCTAAACAGAGCTTAACAGAGATCTCCATCTTTTGCTCATTCCTTGTCTGTAATCACTACTTTAAAGTGATTTCATTCCTATTCACTTTTCTAAACAAATAGATTTAAATATACTATACTAAAGGTATGTTGGGATTATAATGACTATGGTTGATCTGGATAATGATTTGCATAAAAAAGTTAAGGAATTTATAGAAAAAAAAACCCATTTAGAGTTTGTCCAGATCCAACAGTTTGTTAATGTTGCTGTTAAAGAAAAATTAGAGGAATTGAAAAAAAATAATTGATAATTATAAAAGGCAGAGCTGCCTCTGCCCTCTAATCTCAAACCTCAGACAAGGAATGAGCATGAAAAAAGATTTAGAAAATGCAGAAGTTGAAAAAGCTGAGAGAACAGGCTTAGAAAGACCTTCTAAAGTTTTCGACAGATTAAATATAAGACCATGCAACCAACCGAGCAATTTAAATAACGATTCTAAGGTTAAATCTTTTTCTTTCGATCCTGATATAGAACTGAAGTTCAGGACCAAGGTTCTTCTTAAGTCCAAGTCATACATGGAAATATCCAAACTTCTAAGCAGAGTAACAGCTTTCTTATCCATAGTTAATGAGGTCCTCAATGAAAAGGAAAAAGAAGCATTAAGGAGATTGGATGAAATATGAAAATAACAAAAAAAGATTTGGATGAAAACAATTTTTATAAGGAAGATGGGATAGACACAGAAGAACCGATAGAAATTGATGAAAACTTATTCTATGTGAAATTTAAAAAATCCGTAAAAACAACTTCATATATTTTTGCAAAAGCTGGAACGGGTATCATAACATTTTTCGGAAATATAATTGCTAAGTTCATTTCTTGTTTGAGAATTTGCGTTGGGTTCAATTCAATAGATGAATACACCATCGAAGCTGAAATAAGAAAAGGACAAGTCATTCTTGGAAAGGTTGTTAAAAGGGTTGATAAAAAATGAGAATAAGCGTTAAATCAGATCCTGAATATTTTGATAAAGAGCAAAAGGAAATAAAACCATTCACAGTTAGAACTTTAGATGGAGAAGATATAATCAATATAACAAACACAAAAACAGGAGAATGGTTTGAAAAGATTATAACTGATATTTCCATTTACAAAGATTTGATAATGATTTCATTCAAATCAAAAACAGAATATCCTGAAATCAAACCTCAATCGATAACTCCATCAATAGATGAACCAATAAAACAACAGGAAAAGAAAACAAAATTGATAACAAAAAAAGAAACAAAACAGTTACCAAAAGTTATTAAAAGTAACCAAAAGTTACCTGGAAAAACAGGATCTCCATCCAGGCCTGATAAGGATAAAATAATAAAATTCATACAAACAAAGGAGCATACTTTAGAGGATATCCAAGACGAATTTAAAATGCCGACTTTAATAAGTGTTTACTATTGGTTGGCCCAGGCAAAAGTAAAACCAAGGGAACTTCCTAAGAAAAAGAAAATTGCTATTCCTGAAGTTAAAGAACCTGAAGAAGAGTTCAAAGAACCTGATCCTGAGGATTATGATAGGGGGGGGGGGTTGAAATGATTGATGGATCTCTGTTAAGAAGAATCTGTTATGCAACCAAAACTCATCCGGATGTTGTTAGAGGAAACATCATTTTAATGTGTTCTAAATTAGGGATTAACATGGATGATTATAAAATAAAAAAAGAGTATGTTTTCAAAAAGAGTTTGGAATTAAGAGTGATCGAATGAATATCACAGAAGCCAAGGTTGTTCTCCAATGTAGGAGGCCTATCAAACCAGGAGATGTTTGGGCAAACCTGAAATTCTATGGCATGAAGTATTCAATCAATTATGTTTATTCCATCCTCTCCAGGTTGGCTAAGGGAGGAAGCATCATTAAAAGGGAGATCACTGATGGGGGATCTGTTGGCAGGACAATATATTACACAGCTCCTTCTGATTCCATTGTCAAGGCATTAAATATCATAGAAGTTTATGCTTTACAGAAAATTAGGAGTGGTGTTGTTGTAGCTCCATTGAGCAGTTACATACACTCCATGAAGCAATAGTGTTGGCTTCGTGAAGCGATTGATCAACTCATGCCGATGATGGTAATTTTGGGTAGTATGAAGAGGAGGAAGATGATCAATTATTATAATTTGGGAGATCATAGCATTGGCTACAACACCACAACTAAATTCACTAAAGAGTGATGAAAGGAGGTTATTTGATGAATGAAAGCGAGATAATCTTTGCACTTGGTTGCTTCTTTTTGATCTCTTTTGGAGCATTGTTTTTTTGGAACAACCAATTGAGCTTGAACGATGCAATCAACCTGATTTGCTTCATCATGGGGATTGTATTGACTACGATCGGTTTGTATGAGATTGTGATCAGGTATGAAGTAAAAAAAGTTAAGGAGAACCATGATAATCCATTGCCAAAAATGTAAAAGGCATGTTAAGGAAGTCGGATGCTTGAGGAAAACAGAAGTCCTGACAACCTCGGGTGGAAGATCGAGGAGGAGGACCAGGAGGTTATGCAAATTTTGCAGGTCTTTCAGCAATGTGAAAAGAGGGAAACATGAAGCTTCCAAAGAAAGTTAAATGCCCGTATTGCAGGACAATGTTTGAGAGAGGGAAATCTGTAAAAAGGTTTCAATGCCCCAATCCCAAATGTGGAAGATACATTTATAGGCAGGACCTGTTATACCGGACAATCATGTATCTTGAAATCAGGAAGCTTGAAAAAATTATGCAGAAGAGGTTGATTTAGTATGAACCAACAATCAAACAAAGAAAAGACTTGGCTTGAAAGAGGTGAAATGATATGAGATTAACTTGCTATTTGGCTTTAAATGACATTAAAAAAGATGATTTTTGCGATGAAAATACAACAAAAGTTATTGCTGAGGAAAACGATGAACAATTTATCATGCTTCCAAATGGGGATAATATAAAGGTTGAATTTGGTTTTGGGAATCTTTTGGTTGAGAAGAAAGTCTTTTTTGATAGGCAAGAAAGATTAAAAGAAATGTTGAAGGAAGAAGATATTGCATATCTCATTAACAAGATTAAATCAATAGAGAAAAGCATGAATGACAATGAAAAATCAAGATTGAAAGCTGGAATTAGATTGTTAGCGAAAGAACTGAACATAAAATAGGGAAGTTGATTTAGTATGAAATTAAACAAAGAAAAGGTGAATAGATGACTTACGGACAAGCAATCAAATTGATTGTCTATGGGAATCTGATAATTATTTGTTTAGTTATACTTTACTGTTTAATACCCCATTTAGTGATTTACATGAAACAATCAAACAAAGAAAAGTGGATTTGGATAGGCAGAAGAAATTTGAGAAAAAAGAAATGAAAGTTATTCATGATAATTTAGTAGTTCAAAAACAATCAATAAAAGAGAAAGAGTTGAAACCATGACTAAAAACGATGAAATATTGGGAAATTTAATACAACTATTAATTGGAATTTCTATGTTACTTGTCCTTTTTGTTTCATGGAACAACTTAACAGTAATGATAAAAATAATATTAGGTTTTATAGGAACGCCACTTTTAGCATATTCTGTCATCAATTTAATGTTTAATATAAGGGAAAGAAGGAAATTGATATGACTAAAAACAATGAGATAAAAGAGAAAGTATTGGAAGAACTAAAGAAATTAGGATTAATTAAATATATTGACGAGAAGATAATGTCTACAACCAAATATCAAGTGTTTTTAGCAGAAAAGGTAATAGACCTGACAATAAAGCAGTTTGAACAGAAAGAGCAGGAATACAAGAAACTAATTTGGGAAGCCACAATAGTAAAAGACAACGATTACAAAGATAAATTAGATAGGATAAAAACATTGGAACAACAGATAGAAAGCTTGAAAGAAAACAAAATAACAAAAGAATGGAACTATAAAGGCGTGAATGTAGGATTGACAAACTCATGGTTTGATGATAAAGAAAAGTTCGCAGTATATTACAAAGAGGATTTAGTTCCTATTTTAGATGTTTTGATTCTTTCAAAAAAGTTACAAGAAGAAAATCAGCAGTTAAAGAAAGAGATTGAAAGATTAAATGAAGAAATGGAATTTTTAAGAACACATAAGAATCAAGAATTAAATCAGTTAAAATCCCAACTCCAAGAGCAGAGGAATAAGATTGAAGATAAAATTAATTTTCATAAAAATGATGAATGTCCTTGTGTTAGTGTTACTGAATGTCGTGATAGATTAGAAGAATTAAAATCTCTTTTAGTTGATAAGAATGGTTGAAATAAGTGAAGCAAAGGATATAATTGAAAATCCTATTTATTGGGCATCAAAAGAGAGAGATAAGTATTGGATAACTAAAATCAAACAGAGGATAGTAACTCTAAGAAAATTAAAGAAATTAGCTATTGCAGATTTCAATCCTGTTTCAGCACAAGAATATTATGGTGGTATAAAAGAATTAAACAGTCTTTTGGAATCGGAAAAGGAAGGAGGATGCTACAACCCAAAAAATGTAGCTTCTAAAAGTAAATTGCCTTTACTCACTTCTTCCGTAAATTCCAAAAGAGTTTTGGAGAATGAGAAAGATGTAGTAATAATAGATAATAATCCTTTAAGTATCGCTTCTTACGCAGAAGAATATCCACAAAATTGGAAGAAGATTCAAAATTCCAAAGGAAAGGAGAATGAGAAAGATGAGTAAATTAAAACTGATTGAGGAAATAATCAAATATCAAAAGTTGAATAATTACACAAGAAGAGAATTAAAAGAATTATCAAAAGAATCATTAGAAGATATTTTAAAGGACGAAGAAATCAATTATTCCATGTATCAAGAACGTTTAGAAAATTCCAAAGGAGAAAAGGGTTAAAATATGAGTAAAACATCATACACATCAATATATCTCATACCAGCTTTTAACAAGCTTTTTAAGGTAGCACCATCACCAGGTAAAGGAGATAAATAAATGATTAAGGGTTATTGTCCACATTTTCACGAGATAATGGATATTGACGATTGTTATTTTTGCTTTCAAAAGAAGAAGGTTGAATGAATGAAAATCAAGCTTAAAGATAATTGGGAATTGGATTGTATTGTCTTGAGAAAGAATGGGGAAAAAGTTACGTTTAAGTATGATCCTATTAATGACAAACTGTTTAAAATCGTGGAAGTCAAGGAAGAAGAATTGCATATCTCATTAACAAGATTAAATCAATAGAGAAAAGCATGAATGACAATGAAAAATCAAGATTGAAAGCTGGAATTAGATTGTTAGCGAAAGAACTGAACATAAAATAGGGAAGTTGATTTAG
>Ga0315294_10001744_pt1 | contig 23791 bp, 32 predicted proteins | sample YL17G13_40_MG_FD_203626 | JGI IMG/M metagenome (GOLD analysis project Ga0315294, IMG submission 203626) | Sediment microbial communities from Yellowstone Lake, YNP, Wyoming, USA - YL17G13_40 | ecosystem: Environmental > Aquatic > Freshwater > Lake > Sediment | place: USA: Wyoming | collected...
GAGTTTGCCGCGAACGGCGAACTGGAAGCGGTCGATCACCTCGACGAGAGCCGAAGCATCCCCCGCCAGATACCTCTCGACGATCTGCTCGGTGTTCACGCCAGCCTCTCCGCGCCTGCGATTGCCTGTTGGAGCACTTCGACCGGGCACTCCCCCGGATCGCCCGCTTCGTAGGAAGCGAGATAGATCGGGACACCGGGGAGCTTGTCGTGGAGGCCGATCACCAGTTGTTCCCCCGCCACGTCGTTGTCCGGGCAGATCGTCAGCTTCGTACACCGCCGGAGGAGCATGGCTTGGTAGAGTGATACCTTCGATCCGAGCACGGCCGCCGCATGGTAGCCCGCCTGTTCGATCCGAAGAGCGTCCATGATCCCCTCGCACACAACGATGTTCCGACCGTTGCTCGCCCAACAGTCGTCGCCGAACAGAACGTGGCTCTTCTTCATGCCTTTCGGATAGAGATACTTCGGGGTGCCCCCGTTCATCGTTCGAGCCGCCCATCCCTCCAGCTTCCCGGCCGTGAGGAGTGGCACTACGATCCTTTCCGCACAGTAGCCAGTGTCGCACACGCCGATCCCATAGCGCCAGATTTGCTCGGTCGTCACGCCGCGCTTCTTCAGGTACTCCGGGAACCGGATCATCCTGTCCGCATCGTGAGACTCAGCAACGTACTGGTAGCAGGGATGGAAGCCCTCGGGCAACCGAAGCTCGCCGTACTTGGGATGCCGGAAGCGAACCTCTGGTTCCTCTCCTTCCTCGAAGCAGGTGTCGATCTGCTCCTCAGTCAGGCCGACGAGATCGAACAGGGCCGACAGGCCACCGCTCACGCCGCACGAGTAGCAGATGAAGACGCCCTGCTTCCCGAGAGCGAAACTCGGGTTGTGGTCTTCGTGATCGGGGTTGAGGCACCGGATCATGTAGCTGTTTCCGCTCTCACGGGCGTCCTCGATCCCCATGAGCCGGAGGAAAGACGCGACGTTGAACTTGCGGCCCCTGATCCGAGACTTCCTAGATGCCTTCAGGATTCTCGCGGTGTCCATCACTCCTCCTCTTCATCGTCGGTCGCACCGGACTCATCCGGTACGGCCGCAACGGCCACACGGTCAACCTCGTTGAGGCTGGAAATCGCCCCGTCGAACTCGAAGGATGCTACGATGCCCTGCTCCCCCATCCTCTGCTTCGCGATGTGGACTTCCAGAACGTCCTCGGGCAAGTCCTTCTGGTAGTACCGTGGCCGGAACAGGAACAGGACAAGGTCTGCCACTTCCTCGAACGCGCCGCTGTTCTTGATTGACGACAACCCCGGCCGGTACTTTTCCGGGTCTTTCCCCGACTCTGCCTTCCTGCTGATCTGTGCCACGAGAACGAAGTGCACACCGAGTTGCCTCGCCATGAGTTGCACTTCGTTCAGCTTGCGTTCGTAGACGTTGGCGAGATTCTCCCCTTGGATGTCCCCGACCTTCCCGAAGAGATCGACGATCACCACCATGTAGGTCTGACCGAGCGCCCGCTGGAGCCGGGTGATCTGTGACCGCATGGCCTCCAGTGTGAGCATCGGCGTGTCGTCCACGATCAGGTACTTGTTCCCCGTCCACCGCCGCATTGAAACCTCCACGAAGCGCCTCTCCTTCGGCGTGAGATCGTCGTGCTGGAGCCGGGACAGGTCGATCTTCGAGTCGTAGGCGATGAGCTTGTCGATCAAGGAGGTCGTGTTCATCTCCAACGAGAAGATGACGACCGGCGTCTTTGCGTGGGACAAACGGATGGCGAGGTTCAGGACGAACGTGGACTTCCCCATGCCGGGCCGCCCGGCGACGATGGTGACTTTCTTCGGAGCCAGTCCCTCGGTCAGGTGCTCGTCAAGGTTCGCGAAGCGCGTCGGGAAAAAGCCCTTGCCGGTCGTCACGAGTTCCCGATACTCCCGGTACTCCGGCATGATCTGACCCAAGTGCCGACCTGTAGATCGAACGCTCGTGTCCACCTTGTCCAGCTTCGCCGACCAGTCGCCCACGATCCCCCGGACGACCTCCAGAGGAACCGATCCCCGCTCCACCGCCTCGGCCAGTTTCGCCACGCCCTGCTCGGAAATGATCCAGCGAACGTGATCCTCTTTCAGAGAGCCAAGGTGCTCGTCGAGGTTGGGGTTTTTCTCCTGCCCGATCTCGACAAGCTCCTCGACCTCCTCCTCGCGAACGATGGTTCCTCCGGGGTGTCGTTGGAGCATGGCGATGTAGGAGTTGACCGAAGGCTTGAGGCCGCGCTTCTCGATCTGGCCGAGGAGCCAGTAGAACTGCTTGGCGACCGGAGTGAGGAAATCGTCGGGGGTGGCAACGGAGAGAATCTGACGGCGAGCGTCTTGGTGGACGAGACCTTGCGAGAGGATCAAGAGTTCGTTCGCTTTGTCTATCTGCACGAGGCGACCTCCTTCTTTCTTCGGATCAGGCCACCCTGCCAGTTCAGTTCAACGCCACAGGACTTGCAGACCCGCTGACCCTTCTCCAGTTCAGTCCGGCAGTTCCCGCAGAAGAACTTCCCCGCCTCGTCGAGGGTGACGTAGTTCACGGTCAGCCGCTTCTCACTGTCATCCTGTCGCTTGAGGGCGTTCGCGATGTAGCCCTTCAGGAGCCGGACGTTGCCGTCGGTGATGTATCCAGTACGGAGCTTTTCAGCGAAGGACTTCAATCCAACATCGAGATGCTTCGCCGTGATCGAAGCATCCGAAGAGAGCCAGTTCAAGAACTCGATACCGGGCCACTGCCGGAAGGAGGTGGGATACTGCATGGCACCGAAGACGTGATCGAGACGATCACGCAGGTCAACAGAGAACTTCTCGCCGAACCGTGTAAGAGCTTTCGTGCTTTCAGAGAGAGGGGGAGTTTTCGGCCGCGATGCCTTTCTCCTCGGCTTGCTTTCTTCTGAAAGTCCGTAAGGTGTGCGAAGCTCCTCCCTCTTTCTATTTGACTCAAGTCTATCTGATTCGGTGCTCATTTTTGAGCAGGGGGGGGTGCTCATTTTTGGGCATGGGGGGTGCTCATTTTTGGGCACCCTACTTTTCCACGGAAGTACACCATCCCCAACGGGGAATGGCAAAAACTGATACAGGTTCGAGGTCTGCTTCTTGGTGGTTGCATCGAACCGTGGAACGACTTTGATCCACCGCTTTTCCTGAAGTTCGGTGATGTGTCTACGAACCGTAGACGCTACCGTCTGTCGTTCCTTCGCGAGGACGGCGTGACCCGGATAGGCTCTCCCTTCTTCCATCAACCTGTATCGCAGGATGCCAATGTACGTCAGCTTCGCTCCATCCGAAAGGTCTGGTGCAAAGAACAAGTGATTCGGCATCTGCAAAAAGCTCGTTTCCAAGCGTGGATCGAGAATGTCGATCTGTCCACAGGACGGAGACTGTTTACCGGAGATCATAGTTATCCACTTTTCCATCTTCGATGGCTTTTTCCAAGACGGAAGAAGCCGTAAGCCAGAACATCTCTCCTCCACGAGCAACGAGTCGAGCGTAGGCCGACAAGGATAGTTCTATGGGAACCGAAACCGTTTGCTGACCACCCCCGCCGTTTCCGTATTTCCGAGAGCATTGGAGCGCCAACAAGGCTTCCCTTTTTCCACAGGGTTGGAAACCTTTCTCTCCAACCTCTTCGTCCTTTTGCATGATGTCTCGATGGAGCCTTTGATGGCAGGCAGGACAGAGCAACAGAATGTTGTCGTCTGTGTCCAAGCCACCGGAATCTTTCGGTAGAATGTGGTGTGCATGTAGCTCGTTTACGATGGGATACTCTTTTCTGCACCCCGCGCAGAAAGGCTCTCGCCGACTTTTGAGGACTTGAACTGTCGTTGATGTTGCCACTCACTCCCCTCCCTTGATGTCAACGTGTCGGGAAAAAGAAAAGCCGGTAGAGCGGTTAGGCCCTACCGGCTTTTCTTTCCCGTGTAGTGAGACTGATGAAGGACGCCGCCCCGCTCTTCGCGGGATGGAATCCTGCTAGTCCGCGACGATCAAAAAGATCAGCACCATGTTCCATACGTCGTCCTCATCAGAAACACTACAGGTGATCCAAGAATAGCCCGCTCCCCCGGCTCTGTCAACCCCTTTTCCACTATTTTCCGGGTGGGAGCTACCTACCCACCGGGAAGGGGGTAGGGCCTCTCCTAGTGCATCCTCGGGGGGTACAGGGGTATCCTGCCGGTGGTTCCCCCGGTTCCCGGCCCTCCCGGAACCCGCCCCGGATCGACTTGGGGCTTCCTAGAAAGCCCGGAAAAAAGTGGTTGCCTTTTCTCGGCCGTTTTCTATAAAGGTAATGAGGGGCAACAAGCTCCTCAGAAGGAGGTTCACCATGTATCACCTGACAGACGAGGACAAGGCAAAGGTTCTTCAGGGATGGGAAGAGCACAAGGCGATGTGCGGATGCAACGCTGGTCACGGTGTCGCCTGCGCCGCCGCCAAAGTGTTCCATCACGGCGGGAGCAACAAGCGACTGCTGGAGAAGAGCTACGAGGTCTGCGCGGCCACGGCACTCTTCCTCATCATGGAGAAGTGCCTTGTCCCCGATGCGGGGATCAGAGAAGGGGATCGGGTTTGTGCGAAGGTGCCCAACAACGACACCAACGAAGGGCTGATCCACGGGGTCATCCTAGAGGTCGTGCGGAACTTCTGGTCTCCCGGACACCCGCAGGGTGGTGCGCTCGTTCGCTGGCTTCACAGCGGCGAGGAGAGCTACTGGCCCATCGACCAGTTGGTTCGTGCGTGACCACGGTAGCCCGTGAGCTTCGGCTCTCGGGCCTCCGTGGCCGTCGGAAAAAAGTGGTTGCCTTCCGGCGGTCGATTTCTACAAAGAGAATGAAAGGAGGTTCACTATGCAAGTCGATGTGTACGACAACGGTGGAAGGACGGCAGACCGCTACACGATCTTCGTGTGGCGCGACCCGGCCGGAAGGGCCGAGGCCTACGGGATGTCCGACAACGCAACCGCGCCGAATGGGTTCAACCAGTTCATCGGCATGGGAAGCGAAGTCGAACAGCCCCCGAGAGACAGCAAGCTCGTCCGTCTGGTCGATCTGCCGAAGTCCACGCTCGTTGCGATTATCGACCGCATAACCGCAGAGTGAGCAACCACGCTACCGCATCACCGCAAGGTGGTGCGGGTGCGCGGCGGTTCACGCCGAGAAGGAGGTTCACATGGCAAAGCTGAAAGCACACGGGTACGAACTGGCTCGCGCCACCAAAGAGGGCGAGGGCCGGATCGGGGAGACCAGCATGGAGCGCACCGAGTACGCTCTCATGGAGGACGGCTACGTTCTCCAGAAGCGGACGGTACGCTTCGTGCCAACGTCAACCTACGATCCCCCCGAGGGACGGCTCTACACATGGGGCTGGAAGATCAAGGGGAAGATGAAGGATCGGAAGACCAGCACGGCAGAGGAACTTCGCGAGAGGTTCCGCAAGTGGCTGGAGCCGAACGGCTTCACCGTTCTGCTGGAGACTCGGGATCACGGGCACCCGTGGAAACCGAGGGTTGCAACCGTGGCGCAGTGAACGCCCACCGTAGCCCACGAGAAACCTCGCGGGCCTCGGCGGGCAGAGGCCCGAAAAAAGTGGTTGCCTTTCGCAAGCCACTTTCTACAAAGAGAATGAGGGGCAGGTTCCCCTCAAAGGAGGTTCACATGAAGCTACTCACGAAAGACATCCTGACGCACATTCCCCGGATCGGGGAAACCAGTGAGAAGGATGCGAGCGAGGTGAGGGTGTGGGTGAAGTTCTTCCTGCCCGAAGGAGCTTGGACGTGGTACGTCACCGAGCTTGACCCGGACACCGAGGAGGCGTTCGGGTTCGTCCGGGGGTTCGGGGGAGAGCTTGGCTACTTCTCTCTCACCGAGCTTCGAGAGCTTCGTACCCCGACGTTCCATCTCCCCATCGAGAGGGACTTGTACTGGAACAACAAGACCACGCTTCGCGAGGTCATGGACGGGACGAAGCGGTAGCAGAGGTGACACCATGCTAGGGCGCGAGCACAGGCTCGCGCCCCTGCACGGTGCTACTGCACCGAAGGAGGTTCACCATGTACGCAGGGCACTACGCCAACAAGCCGAAGGTGGACAAGCTCCTCTGCAAGGCCAACGAGCTTGCGCGTCACGCCTGCGACTACGACAAGCGCGGCCATGCTTTCCTCGCCGCCTTCCTGCGGGCACTTGCCGCAGAGACGGCGAACGAAGCGGCGCGGCTCACGGCCGAGAAGAAGAGCTAGAAAAAAGTGGTTGCCTTTCCAAGCCCATTTTCTACAAAGAGAATGAGGGGAACAGGAAGGCTCCACCGAGAACCACGAAGGCTCGCGGTTCTCGGCGGGGTTTTCCCCGAAGGAGGTTCACAATGTTCGATCTCAACACCATCACGATCCTGAACCGCTACGCGGCAAAGGGGGAACGCGCTCCGCTCCCGAAGCCCCTCACGGGGACGTTCGAGAAGGGGCAGTTCGCTGGCATCAGCCAGACGGGGAAGGCGAAGGTCGCAACAACGAAGTGACTTTCCACGGTGCCCCGCGACTTCGGTCGCGGGGCAACGCGGATCGGTCACGATCCGAAGGAGGTTCACATGACCAAGACACAGGCCACGAAGAAGCAGGTGAAGAAGGGGACGTTGTGCCCCCGGTGCAAGGTGCACGTTCTGAGGGTTCCCCCCAAAACGAACTCCCTGTCCCGGCGAGACAACACGACCTACATCTGCTCCGAGTGCGGAACGGCAGAGGCGATGTTCGACTACAGCGTCTCCGAAATCCGCAAGCGCCCTCTCACCCCCGAGGAGAAGAGGGGACTCTTCAAGGTGGAGGTGAAAGAGCAGGCGTGGCTGGCCCACGTCGAGTGAGCAACCACGGCGCTCCCGGACGCAAGTCCGGGGGCGACGCGGCGGTTCACGCCGAAGGAGGTTCACATGGAAGCGAAGGCGAAAACCAAACTGGTGCGTCTGCTCGCGAGAGTGACCGATGACGGTTATCTCATCGGAGCAACGGACGACTTCGCGGGTGGGTGGCGCGACTCCTACTGGTACGACTCGCTTGACGGCGAGTTCGTCAAGGAGCACCACCCGGAGATTCTCGAAATCGAGGTGCCGGAAGAGATGGTCAAGTCTCTGCTCGATCACGGTACGGAAGCGCAGGAGTATTCAGACGGATACGATGCGTGGGACGACGTGCTCAAGCGGGGCCGCGTACCAGAGAACGGCACCGAGTTCGAGGACGAGTGACCACCACGCCCTTCGACTTCGGTCGAGGGGCGAGGCGGCCATTCAGGCCGAAGGAGGTTCACATGATCGTACCTACGATCCACTTGAACGGAACGTCTGGAACGGAGCTTCTGGAACAGGTGACAGACGCCGGACAGGCGATCTACGAAGCCGTCAAAGTCCTCCAGAAAGCGTTCCCACACGCCCGCGACTACTATGTCCAGCCGGACTACCCGGCCGAGTTCGAGCAGGCGCGGAAGGAGTGGGAGGCGCGGCGAGAGCACCTCATGGTGGTCTACCGCGAACTGGAAGACCTCGCCGGGAAAATCTCGAACGAGATCGACAGCCGCGAGTTCCAGAAGAAGTGAAGTGGGCAACCACGGCTCCCCCGGACGCAAGTCCGAGGGAGACGCGGGTGTTCGCACCCGAAGGAGGTTCAGCATGAGACCGAAACTCACCACCAAGATCGTGAGGAAGGCAAAAGAGAACGCCGACCTCACCCACAAGGGAAGGATCATCGCATGGTCGCCGAAGTACGATGGGTACTTCGACTACCCTGACACTCCCGAGCTTCACAAGAAGTTCGGGACGAACATCGTCGCTACGGTGTCATGGGATGGCACCGTGGAGAAGATGCGGTGATCTGAACCTCCAACTCCCCCATGAGCGTTGCTCGTGGGGGTAGAAAAACGTCCGAGGAAAAAAGAGGTTGCTTTCTTCGGGCGGTTTTCTACAAATAGAATGAGAGGACACAGGCCCTCCACGATCTCCCGATCCCTCGGAGGATCGTGGAGAGCCATGCTCTCAAGGAGGTTCACAATGCCGCAAGAAACGATTGCGAAACCGGGAGTGATCCGAGGGGTTCTGAAGGGCATCTACGCTCAGTCGATGATGTCCACCATGACCTCGCTGGTCATCGGAGAGGAGAACGACGGCAAAATCCACAAGACCGACAAGCTCGTGCTTGGCGACTGGCGCACAGTCAGGGACGCCTGCGAAGCCATCGGTCGCGGGAACCGCGTCGTCGTCACGATCCGCGAGCCGTGGGATTGGGATGTCGCCCCCGAGGACGACTCCGATGTCCGGCTCCCCGGTTGCAAGTGAGCAACCACGCTAGGGCAGGAACGATCCTGCCCCTGCGCGGTCGTTCAACGACCGAAGGAGGTTCAGCTATGTACTGTATCGACACACTGGAACGCCTGAATGACGAAGCAGTCAGGCAGGCACAGGAAGCGGTAGAGCAGGGGGGCGAGGACGCCCCGATCTGCGACTACTGCCAGAAGCCCGCGACGCGGGTCTTTCCGACCTTCAACCCTGCGGACGCCGTCCGCACAAAGAAGGTCGAGGGAGCCTACGGTCTCGTGCACGTCTGCGAGGAGTGCGACAAGAAGGGCGTCTGGATGGAGGACAGCTTCGTCTGCGACGGATGCGGTGAGGTGTTCATCACGAATCATTCGTGGGACAGCCTCGTTTGCAACCTCGAAGACGGGGCGTACTGCCACGCCTGCGCCGCCGAGCGCATCGTCAATGAGGGCGGGGTGCCGCTCGTGAACCTGCTCGCACAGGTTTCCAACGGCAACACGGAAGGCTGGCACCGCGTCAACGGCTTGCCGGGCCGAGAGGTTCTGTGGGAGGGGGAGTTCTCCTCGTACAGCGACTTCCCCGGCCACACAAGTTTGAAGACGGTGGCCGATGAGATCACCACCGCCGCCAGAGACGCCGGTCTGGACAACGGGGACTCCGTGTTCCCGCTCATCACGCAGACCTACCAGTTCTCCGTCGTGTTGACCGTGTACCGCTGATCCGAAAAAAGGTTGCCTTCCTGCCCCCGATTTCTATAAATGGAATGAGGGGGCAGGGAGGCGTCCGCACGATCCTCTGACCGAGGTCGGGGGATCATGCGGGTAAAAGCTCGAAAGGAGGTTCACTATGCTCAAGAATCACTACGGGATTCTCGTGGACACGGAGAAGCCAACGACAGGGGTCTGGAGCAACAACGAGATCGAGTTCCTCGATGACGAGTTCGCCGAGGGGATCGACCTCGCGTTCGAGGCCCACTGCGAGGAGTGCAAGAACGAAGACCACGATCACTGCTACTACGGTGACGGTTCTTCCAACTACCTTGTCGGTAGCTGGAAGAAGAACAAAGCCGGGTTGTGGGAAGAGGACAAGGACGGCGAGTACGCCGCGATTGTCGGCGAGACCGAGACGCAAGTCACATGGTCTCGTTGGGTCTGCTCGGGACGGTTCTGCTCGCCGTGCTTCCCCGGACAGGGAGAGCCGTCCGGGCCGGGCGAGGCGCTGATCTACGCGCCGCCGCCTGACCTGCTCGGTTCCTCCCACCCGAGGATCAAAGAGATTCGCAAGGTGGAGTGACCATGCTAGGGCGTGACTTCAGTCGCGCCCCTGCACGGCCATTCAAGGCCGAGAAAGAAGGAGGTTCACAATGAGCAAGCCAAAGATCGTGATTGTGGATTGCGAAGATGGACGGAGACTCAAAGTCGATCTGTCCAAGTGCGACGAAGTGCTCGGAAAGGACACCGAATACTTCGGTGCAGGTCGTGATCTGCTCGGCGTCTGGCGCAAGGGAAGCACGGTCATCGTAGGCACCTACAGCCGTTGGGACAACGGTCGCGGTGGGTGCTTCGGTGACAGCTACCATGTCGCCGACGCCGAAGAAATCGCGGGGTTTGCGCGAGAAGCAGACGAGCTTCTCGACCTCGTACCGGAACTGGTGTAGCCAGCTTCCACACTACCCCTCGACACGGGTCGAGGGGGTGTGCGGGCGTTGGCCCGATCAAAACGTAGCCCCGCAAGGGGCAAAAAGGAGGTTCGCTATGCGAACCGGAAAGTCCATCATGGCTCTCGCGGAGGAACTCGAACGCCTTCAGGAATCCAAGCGAGACTTCGTGGCTCCCACGGGGAAGCTCGAAGTCGTCCTCGACTCCGAAGGCGCTCCGAGGATCGCAGGGCTGATGAAGGAGGCACCGATGCCGATTCGTCAGTCCGCACACCGCCAGATCGCCGAGCGCATCAGCATCCCGCAGAAATACTACGACAGGATGCTGGAGGATGCGCCCGACCTTCTCGTCGAGAACATCAACCACTGGTTCCACAAGGAGCCGGAGCGGAGGATGTTCAGGACGCTGGAGGGATCGGTGAGGGCGGTGCTGTCCGACAGATACCGGCCGCTCGACAACTACGAGTTGGCGAGCGCGGTGCTCCCGGTTCTTCGTGAGAGCGAGGTGGAGGTTCGGAGCGCCGAAGTCACGGACACGCGGATGTACATCCAAGCTGTCCAGCCGAGGATGGTGGCCGAGCCGGTGAAGGGCGACGTGATTCAGGCGGGGATCGCACTCTCCAACTCGGAGATCGGTCTCGGAAGCCTGCGGATCGAACCGCTCATCTTCCGGCTCATCTGCCTCAACGGCATGATCGCGATGGAGGCAATCCGAAAGTACCACATCGGGAGGCGCGATGGGGGAGAGGACGACATCTCCGAACTTCTCGCAGACGAGACCCGGAGGCTGGACGACGCGGCTTTCTGGTCGAAGGCCCGCGACCTGACGAAGGCTTCCTTCGACAGGCGGTTCTTCGACCGGCAGGTCGAGCGCGTCGAGAAGGCCATCGGCGTCAAGGTCGAGCGGGATGTCGAGGAGGTCGTCGAGGTGATGGCGACCCGGTTCGTCCTCGGAGAGGGCGAGCGCAAGGGCCTCCTCACCAACCTCATCCGCGACGGCGCAACGTCGCAGTGGGACATCGTGAACGCGATGACGAAGCTCGCACACACGGCCACCGACTACGACCGCTCCGTAGAGTTGGAGCGGTTCGGTGGGCAGGTGATCGAGCTTCCGAAGAGCGAGTTCGCGAAGGTCATCACCGCGACCGCGCCCCGCCGCTGAGTCGCCATGCTAGGGCAGGAGCTTCGGCTCCTGCCCCTGCACGGCTATTCAAGGCCGAGAAGGAGGTTCACATGATGCAAGCTAGCTTCGTGAAAGCCGCAAAGGTGGACGTGGATCAGGCGCTCATCCGCGTGGCCGCTGTGGAGAGGGCACTCCCGAGAGACGAAGCGTGGGCAAGAGGGCTTCCCACAGCCGCTCACAACGCCGTCATGGCGCTGACCCGGCTTCGTGCGAAGCTCCACGAAAAAGCGTGAGCCAGCCCCGGCACAGTCCGGGGCACGGGGATGTAGCTCAACGGTAGAGCCTCGATCCAAGCTGGCCGCAAGGAAGAGCGGTGAGAGAGATGTGGGTTCAAATCCCACCATTCCCACAGGATGTTGCCTGACGAGCGGGTCGCTACTGCTAGGCTGTATGCAACATCCGAGGTGCTTGTGTGCTGGAAGGGAATACAGGCCCGACATGACCGGGTGCCCGAGGCATCGGGCGTTGGGAGTTCGAGTCTCCCCACAAGCAAAAGCCGGTGTGGTGAAGTGGCAGACACGCCCACCTCAAGAGCGGGTGCCGAAAGGCATGAGGGTTCGACTCCCTCCACCGGCACAGCGGCGCAAGCCGCGACTACTCTGTCCGAAAGGAAAGGAGGTTCACATGATCGAGTTGCAGGAAGGCATCGTAGAGTTCGCCGAGGAGTTCGCAGAGGCGGCGGCGGAAGCTCTCGTTTCCGAACGAGAACACGCCGTAGTTGCCCGTAGCGGATTCCTTCGGGCAGTTCTTCGAGAAGAGGTTCGTGGGAGCGACACCGTTGTCGCCTATGTCGAACCCGTCAACGGAGAACTGTCGTGGGAGGCCGATCTCTCGATCCAGAATGGCAAGATCGTTGTAGAAACGGAGCCATGAAGGTCAAGGTCAAGTTCGTCGAACGTGATGGGCTGAAGCTCCCCGTCTTCCGCGTCTACCCACAGGTAGGCACGGGGAAGGTGGGGCTGGCAGTCTACACGGGAGATGGGAAGTCGGAGATTATAGAAATCCCGACGGCCGATTTTTTTCGGCTTCAGGAAAAGCTACTTGACATCTCGGACGGGTAGGCTTATAGAAAGGGGCATCGCCCATTGAGAGCGGTGCCCCTTTTTTGATTCCAGCCCGGCTAGGGCAAAGGAGGTTCATGCGTGATCCACATCTCACACGAGGTCTTCATCCCGGAGGAGGACATACGTCCCGACGACCGACAGAGGATCATGGCCGCCCTCACCTATCCCAACCCGGAGTGGTATCGGCTGTCGAAGATGGAACGCATCTCCGAGTGGCGGCTCCGACAGGTGCCGAAGAAACTTTGGGACTACCGGATCGAAAAGGGCGACCTCGTTCTCCCTCGGGGGGCATGGCTCCGGTGCTTCGGGGGAGTCACCACCGACCTGCCGTCCGAGGATCACCGGGTCGCCTGCGCCCTGCCGATGCCTGTTAGCCTCGCCGCGCACCTGCGGGACTACCAGAAGGAGGCGGTGGCGGCCATCCGGGAGAAGTGCGAGGGGCTGGTGGTCGCGGATTGTGGCGCGGGAAAGTCGGTCATCGGAGTCGCGGCCATCGCGGCCCTCCAACAGCCCACCTTCATCATGGTGCACGAGGTCAAGCTCGTGAAGCAGTGGGAGGCAGAACTCCGGGACAAGCTATCCGGGGAGTTCACCATCGGGGTCTTCGGCAACGGCAAGAAGAAGCTCGGAGACATCACCATCGGGCTGATCCAGACCCTCCGACGGCTCTCCCGGAGCGAGATGGAAGTGCTGGCGTCGCAGTTCGGCATGGTAATCGTGGACGAGTGCCACCACATCCCGGCCGAGAGCTTCTACCATGCCATCAACTGCTTCCCGGCGAAGTACCGGATCGGGTTGTCGGCCACTCCGAAGCGAAAGGACAGGCTGGAGTTTCGACTCTTCGACGCCCTCGGCCCGATCCTCTACCAGATCGACAGCAAGCAGTTGGAGAAAGAAGGGCGCATCACATCGGCCACTGTGCGGATCGTGAACACTCACTACATCTCCTCGCACCACAAGGAGGACTGGTCGAACGCCATCACAGCCCTCACGAAGGCAGACTGGAGGAATGGGATCATCGTTCGACGGGTGGTAGCCAACGTGAAGGAAGGGCGGCACGTTCTCGTCCTGTCGGATCGAGTGGAGCACTGCAAGATGCTGGTCGAAGTGCTGAAAGCAGGCGGCCTGAACTCCCGGCTACTTCTCGGTGAGACCCCGGCCGACGAACGAGAGGCCACCCGGCTGGACAAGAAGGTGCAGGTGATCGTCGGAACGACGGTGGCCGACGAAGGGCTTGACTGCCCGTGGCTGGACACGGTACACCTCACCTGCCCTTCCAACAACAAGGCGCGGGTGAAGCAGAGGATCGGGCGCATCCGGCGCATCTGCGAAGGCAAGAACCACCCGGTCGTGTACGACTATCAGGATCAGGGGTGCATCTTCCCGGTACTCTCTCGAAACCGAGAGCGGTGGTACGAGGAGATGGGTTTCGGGATCGAAGAAAGGGAGGATGTTCGATGAAGTTCAAGAAAGGGCAACTACACGTCTGCAAATGGACGGATTTCTGCCACCTACGCTATCTCGTTGTGGATGAGTGGGGGTACGACGTTGTAGGTAGGAAGTTCGACACGATGGGCGGTGCTATTGCCTACATACGAAAGCTCGTCCTCGCAGGGATCGTTTTCCTCGTACTGTCGTCGGGGTGCGGATTCCTTGACGGCTTCGACGCCGGGTACTCTGGAAAAAGGGCTGTGATGGACAGCCCGAGCCAACTCGGTGGAGGCCGCACAACACGGGAGAACATCTCGGGCCTTGTTGGGATGGATGGAACTCTCGAAGAGAGGGTGTTCCTCACAGATCGAGAGCCGCACGGGAAGATGTTCGTAGTCGATGTCCGCATCACGAAGCCGAAGAAGTACGAGGCAACCTCCGCACACCTTCAATGGCTCTACCGAGTGGACACACAGGGATTCCAACTTGCATGGGTTGAAGTGAACGAGCGTCCTGTGAAACTAGAGGGAATCGTCGCGCTCGTCGGGTTCTACCCTGCCGTGGCATCGGAGTTGGTGAAGCTGACCATCAAAAAGCGAGGTGCTCGATGACCGAACGAGAGCAACTGAAGGAACAAATCAGGCTCATCCTGACTTGCCCTGTCCCTCCGATGCAGTTGTTTGCCCAACTGACAAAACCCATTCTGATTCTTTACAAGATCATGGGTATGGAGCCGCCGAAGTGCGAGTGTACGGGATGTGAGGACTGCGAAGAACCCGCAACCGTTCGGATTCGTGACCACTGGTACTGCGGATCGTGCGCGTGGGGAGCCTTCCTCATCTCGCCGGACGGCGCGGAGTTCTTGTCGAAGGGGGCGGCTCTCACGAAGGAAGTCTTCGAGGAGTTGCGGGCAAAGAACGAAGTCAGCCCAATGGCTGAAGCCATGCTCGCTTTCATCGAGAATATCCTGTCAACCGTGAGAGAAGCAGAATCAGAAGCGAAACCAGAGGAGGAATAGGAATGAAGCTCAAGGACGTGGTCACGATGCGAACGCCGAAGGGAGCCTACAAGGTCTACCTGCTCGGCTACCTGAAGACGAGGGACTTCAACCTTCGCATGGTGACGATCCCCGACCAACCGCACCGTGGATTCAAGACACGCGACCTCGCCGAGGCCCACATGAAGTCCCTGTGCGGATCGAAGAAGGAGATCAGGAAGTTCGCAAGGGAGTTCGCCGAGGAAGCAGGGGATGCCGCCCCGGCCAACGGGATGATCGCGAGCGCCAAGTCTGTCCTGTAGAAACGAAAAAGGCCGCTCCGGCTTCCGCCGAGGCGGCCTTTTTCATTGGGGAGGGGAACTACGAGATGATGCCTCGTAGCACCCGGTAGGCACGATCCTTCCACGAGACTTTCGGGCTGTCAAGCTCGGGCAACTGTGGCCGCTTCAGGGATTCCTTGCTCACTGCTTCCTTGAACTCGGCCCACGGGAAGGCCGCTCCCGGACAGGACTTCGGCGCGAGTTCACTGTGCCGGATGATCTGCGAGAACGGGATGCCGAATCGCTCCTGCAACCTCTCCACGAGAAGGACGAGCGTCGCCATCATCTTCTTCGAGGGGGGCTTCTTGTCGTAGTCTCCACACAGGACGACGTGGATGCCGCACTTGTTCGCGGAGATGCCCGTGTTCGTCTTCTGGTACGCTCCGGCGGCATCCATGTGCTCCGGTGGAGCCAGCAGATTCCTCCACACGTCCTCCCGCTTCAGGTTCTCGGCGGGAACGAACAGCACCACGTCCTTCTGGTTCCACCACCGAGGGCAGACCACCAGAGTTCCTTCCGGCTTGTCGGCCTCCTTCGTACCACCATCGTCGATCAGGAAGTCGTAGGCGATTTCCTGCCAGCCAAGAGACAGGTGGTAGTCCCGGTACGCTGTGTAGCTCCCGTAGGTTCCGAGAGACGCCCCGTGATGGATGACGATGTGGGTCAGATCACTGTTCTTTCGCATCTTTCTACCTCATCGAGAGTGCGTCTACGTCCACGCCTAGCTCTTTGGCGATTTCCTTGAGAAGGGATGTCTCGATTTTTTCGAGAATCACCGCCATCTGCGAATCCGTCAGGTGAATCAAAGCTCGCCGAGTGGCCTTCCTCTCGAAACCCTCCGCTGTCTGCTTCCCCAACCCAAGGGTCATGCTGATGGTCTTCGTGAGGAAAGAGAGATCGGCATTTTCCAGATTCACAACATCCGCGACTTCCGATTCCACTTTGGGCGTGACCTCGATGCTCCCACGGATTCCCAACATGGTGCCCTCCTTTGTGAAAGGGGCCATCTAGGAGGCCACTTTTTCTACAATCCGATCCTTCATCGACTTCTCCAGAGTCGTGAAGAACGAGTCCGTCATCTCCCATGACAACCGCTTCGAGGTCACAAGGGAGAATCCCTTCTCTGTCTCCTGTCCGAGAGACACCAGTACGGACACCGTCTTTCGCATCCTGTCGATCTCCACCCGCTCGATCTGGACTGCGTCCAGACTCTTCGCTTCCACAGGGATTAGTTCGACTGCTTTCGCCAGAGAGATCATCGTCTCATCCTCCTTTTTCTAGTTTACCACGGCCCGAACGCACCAAAAGCCGCTGTCGCTCCCTGCGTTGCGGGAGGCCCTCCAGCGGCTCCGTAGGCGAGAAACGCCACACCCGTGTTGTTGACGAGATTCGGCGTTGCACCAGCGGCACCGTTAGTGTTGTTGTGGTACACACCGTAGAAAGAAGCGTTGGCACAGGAGTGTATAGCCCCTCCTGTTGATAGCGGGTTGGCACCCCCCGACACGCAGTATGCCGCGCCATGAACGAAGGTACTCTGGTTGCAGTTTTCGGCTCCTCCTCCAGTAGCGGCGGCGACTGATGTGGATTGACAGCTATCGAGCCAGCCCACTTCGGATTCACTACATTGGTACAGACCGCCACCATTGTTCGCCGTACAGGAGATGATGTTCCCGAACTTGCAGTTGTCGGAGAGCGCCGCTCCACCACCATTCGTCACGGCGGTGCATTGTTCGATGGTCTGAAAGGTTCCGTAGTCTGAATCGTAGACGCCACCACCAGCCGCCGCCGCTGTGCAGGCTCGAATGAGTTGCACGGTGTTGCGATCTCCACCATTGATCGCCCCACCGTTGCTCACCGTTGCATCGCAGTTCGTAATCTGCCCGATAGTACAGTCACTACTGCTGTGCAAGGCACCACCCGCCGTCGCGGTGCAGTCTCGGATGAGTCCGACCTCGATCTGATCACAGGAGTGAAGCGCACCACCTGAGAACGCGCTACAGTCGGTGATCCTCCCCACACGACAGTCGGTGCAGGAGAGCATCGCGCCACCGCTTCCTGCCGTATCGCAGTTGACGATCTCCTCGATGTTCATGTGGGTGCATCCAGAGACAGGAGAACCGCTGACTACCCCATCCGTCACATCTCGGATGACGCCAACGGTACAGTGGTCGCAGGTCGAGAACACGACGTTGTCGTAGACGTTCTCCACCGTCTCCACTTCACAATGGGCACAGGTGTTGAAGACCACCGCGTTTCGTGTGTTCCGCACTTGTCGGAAGATCGAGTAGGTGCAAGCCAAGACGATCCTGCCTATTCCAGAACCTACTCCACACCAGACACCGTCGATCAATCCCACTTCCCCCCAGCACAGGTGGAAGAAGGCGCACACACCATCGAAGAACTGCCCCACCTCCTTGAAGTAGAAGTCCCGGTTGATCCCAACAGCCGTTGCGTTGAAGAGGTAGAAGTCGTCGGTGCTGGAGCCATTCACGAACGGCGTGTCGAACCGTACCCCGGCTCCTCCCGTCACGTTGATAACGGTCGCTCCTACCGTCGTCGCACCGACGATCCAAGTGAATCCCTCGAACGCAATCTGTTGGGCAGGGGTGTACCACGCCGCCGCGCCACCGAACCCCACAGGACGATCCACCGCGAAGGTGTTCGCACCCGTTTGCGCCAGAACCCGATAGACCGTCGTATCCGTTCCCCGGTAGTCCACCTTATTCAAAATGACGTAGTCTCCCGGCGTCACCGTGCAAGGAGCCGCCGTTGTGACCGTCGAACTGTTTGCACCCGTCGTCGCGTTCCCCGAAGGATCAGCCGCACCGATCAGGAAGTTCAGGGCATTGTCGGCCAGTTCGATCCCAACGTGCTTCTCGCTCATCCCCTGTATCAGGACGTTTCGACAGTCGCCGTCGAAGCAGATTGGGCCATTGGGCGTGTAGGGGGATGAGTTCCCGATGCGCGGATTGGGAGCGGCCCCATCGGTTCTCTCCCCAAGAATGATCTTGAGATCGGGAGGAACGTGGACACCGTTCGCATCCACCGTCCAGCCTCCCCCGGTCGTTTTCGGAAACGGCCCCGTATGGTCTGCCACCGTCCCGAACCAGTGTTCCCATGTCACCTCGGGGATCGACCCACCGCTTTGCCGAATGATGAGGATGTCCGCTGTGTTCAGAGAGCGGATGTAGTTCTGCATCTCGTACATGGAGAAGAGGGTCTCGATGGTGCTCGCTTCCCTCTCCCACGCCGTCTTCTGGTCGATGTCCAGCAACATCACCGTGGTGAGAGTCACGGTTCCGTTGGGAACGTGAAGCTCCCCGATCTTGAACCAGTCCGCGTTCCCCCGGTAGGAGTAGCGGTAGTCCCACCGGATGATCTCTCCGAGCACGATGTCGATCACGTCCTCCGCAGAGGGAGGCGTGAGTTCGACGAAGCTGTTGTAGCCGGTCGTCGGAGAAGTCAACCGGATGAACTGGCCCGTCACCACGGAAGCGGGGTTGATCGCGTAGGCGGCGAAGAACGCCGTGTTGATGTCGGTCGCGATGGTGGCAGGCGTCACGGCCGCGCCGACGGTGATCGGAACGTCCAGAGGGGCGTACTGGTCGATCTGGATGCGGAGGAGGGGAGCCGTGTACGACGACGTGTCCACACCCCCGGAGATGTCGAGGGTGCTCGTGTAGACGGCCGCCGTTCCTGCTTCGAGGTTGGGGCAGGTGCTCGGAACGGTTCCCGCTATCACCTTGATTTCCAGTTCGACTTCCTTCCGGGTGTAGTAGCTCACCGGAGAGATGATGGCGGTAGAAGGGTCGATCTTCGAGACCGTCCGCTGATCCTTGTCCACCCACGTCCAGCGACCCTCGACGAGGTCATACCGGGGATTCCCCGTAGCGTTGGGAACCGCCTGCGTCACCTTGATCGTGGACGGCAGGTAGACCTGAAGGATTTCGTCAGCCGAGATGCGGTCGAGCCACAGAGACGGGCCGGTGATGTTGAACTCCATGTTCGCACACCCCGCCAAGTTGAATCGACCACCCTCTCCTGTGAGGAGATCGCAGGTCGCCCCATCGAGAAGGACTCTCTTCGCGAGGGCGTCCGCGTTCATGCGGGCGAGTTCCCCGAAGGCGTTCACCTCGTTGTAGGGGAACCTCTGCCCCATGTTGTGCTTCACGAACTGAAGGTTTGCCATGTTCTCTCTCCTAGCTCACGATCTCGACGATGTACGTCGTCCCGGAGGCTCGGTAGCTCTCCATGATTTGCAGAATGACAGTGAAGTCGGCCGGATCGACATTCTCCATGATGACCCGGAAGAAGAAGGGAAGGCCGTCTGTCTCCCCGAGAATGGCACTCTTCACCACCTCCGGGACGGTGAACTCCCGGTAGTAGTCGGTGAAGCTGACTTCGGTGAACATCCCGTCGTCCAACCCTTCGATAATCTGCACGTTGTCCCCGTACTTCGTCGCTCCAAACGCCCTGTCGAGGGCGTACCGGATCGCCGGGGGCGTCATCTTCATCGAGAAGAGAAGCGAGATGCCGTAGGTACGGTAGGCGTCGTCGTCCATACCAGACGGTCGTGCGATGCCGTAGATGATTCCGAGCCAGTAGTCCAGCCACACGCCTTCCGCACTCGCGAGGTTCATGAACTGGATCAGCATCCGGTTGAACTGCCGGGTGTACTCCAGTGCGTTCGAGATGGCTCCGAGGTTCAGGTCGTTCAGCCGCATCTTCCGGGTGTCCGGGTAGTCGTAGGTGCTCCCTACCGGAAGGCCGAGGATCAGATCGGTGGCCTCGTTCGCACAGGAAGCGATGGTGATGCTCCCTATCGCCGGAGGTGCGAGAACGGGGGCCTTCAGCACGAGGAACCTCGACCCGTCCGAGGTCGTCGCCGTCGAAGCCACGGGCAGAGCGAAGGCCGTGTTGATCGCCAGCACGATCTCGGCGTAGGTCGTCGCCGACCCCGGAGGAACCCCGCTTCCCCGACAGTCCACGGTGTTCGTCACTCCGTTCACCGTGAGCTTCAGGTTGAAGTTCACCGACAGGTCGATAGGCGAGGACAGATCGGCCGTCCCGAGTGTCCACCCGAGAGTGCTCCTTGTCGCATCCCCGATCAGGTCTTTGTAGACCTGTGAGCCTTTGTTGAAGGCCCGTAGGAGGTCGTTCAGCCTTTCAATGGCACGGTCAGCCACGGCATCCTCCTAGAGCGGGTAGCTCCCGCGAGTGACGGTCACAGTGATGATCCCCGAACTGGTGCGAGCAATCTGATTCGCCGAGATGCTCACGTTTCCGGTTGGCGTCGTGAACGTCGCGTCGTAGATGTCGTCGGCGGCGTCCTGCACAGAGCGGACAAGCTCGGAGAAGATCACATCGTTGCCCATCTTCAGACCGTTGATGTAGACCTCCAGAGCCGTCTTCACGGCCGAGATGAGCGACGCATCGGTGCTCACGGCCGTTGCGGAGACGAAGATCGTGACGTTGATGGTCTGGTTTGCTATCGTCGGAGAGTCCACCCGGACGTGAATCCCGGAGGCCCGGTAGCCCCAATAGTTCGTCGGATCGTTCACGTCCCCGTTCAGCACCTTGTAGACCTCGGCCGCGATTGCCGGATCGAGGCCACCGCTTCCATCGTCGCAGTACACCGTCATCCACCCGGCCGAGGGATAGCTGTTGCGAATCGACGCGGATCGAACTCCGTCCACCGAAAGCGCCCCGGCCAGAATCCCATTGTCCACGCTTCGAGCAAGGTTCTGTAGGAACAGCCGGAACCGCTCCATCCGTTCGTCGTTCGTTTCCTCGGTCGTTCCCCCCGTGAACGCCGTGTCGTTCCGGGCGAACTGGATGCCAAGCGGAGCCGCGAGGATCGACCCGAATCCATTCTGCGTGTCGATAGCGGCGATGGAGATGTTGCTCTCACCTGCCGCCACCGCTTCGGCGACGATCTCCCCGCTGGAGGTGTTCCCGATGCTGATCTGGCCGTTGACCGTCGTCTGATACTCCCACTCCCCGAGAACCACCCGCGTCCCGGACGGGATCGGGTAGTTCACCGTGGCGGCCGTATTGCGGAGAAACGTGAGCTTCCCGATAGCCGTGGCACCGGCCTTGCGCTCGAAACCGAATCCTTCGATGGCCGCCACGGGGATCGCGGCCCGCATGGCCCGCCAGAAGTCGAACTGCGCCTCGGCTGAAACGATGGAAACCGCTTCGAGGATCGTTCTCGTGCGGCTTCCCTTGGTAAACGTGCGAAGAGCGGAGGTCTGCCCGATGAGGTGGCGTTCCATCTCGCCGTAGATTTGGGATTGGGTCTTGGCCACGAAGATGTCAGCCATGTCGTTCTCCTTAGTACCTCAAAGCGACTTCCGCTTCAAGTATCTGTGATTGCCCCACGAACGGCACCACGTCCACCGCGAGGCTCATCACGTCCCCCTCGATAGTGAGAGACGAAATGGAAGCCGTTCGCACCCGTGGATCGTCGAGAATCTGGAGCAGAACCTCTCTCCGCATCTTCGGGATCATGGCCTGTGAAGGAACCTCACCGATGGGAATCCGAAGACCCCACGTTGGGTGCAGGTCGTTCAGTTCCTCGTACTGGAGCCTGTCGAGCAGGTTGTCGGCGAGGCACTCCGTTCCGTAGGTGGCTTGGAGATCACCACTGCCGTCTGCTTCAAGATTCCCGGCACCGTCGAGGTAGATGTCGATCCCATGCGCGTACAGGAGCCTTTCCCGGATCGACGCCGTCGGCGGGATCGGCGGTGAGTAGATGGGAGCGTCGGACTTCATTGTACCGGCCGCTTTCCCCGGTAGGATGATGACCTTCCCGATGAGCACCCCGGACTCGAAGTCCTCGTTGGAAACGTCGTTCGCGAGGAGTATCTGGTTCGCGTACTCCGAATCTCCGTACACTGCCAGAGCGATGCTCGACGGCGTGTCCTGCCCTCTCACCTCGTAGTACATGGAGAGAAGCCGGTTGAACTCAGTCGTTCCCACCGTTTCCTGCGTCGTTGTCTGGTGGTTGGCGAAGTCCTCCTCGGAAAGCTGGATCGGCTGGTTGATCTCAAGCTGGTTCGCCCCGGTCGTGTAGGAACCCCCCATGATCTTGTCGATGGCGGGGAAGGCCGCGAACTCGTTTCCCACCTGCTCCATGAGCTTGACCGCCGTGAAAAGCTCGGCCAGTTCTTCTCCACTGGTCATGTCGAACTCGGGATCGAAAGCGGCATCCGGGGCAATCCCGTGCGTCGTGCAAAGCTGTCGCGGGATGTAGAAGTGCCAGCCTTCGACGATGCTGGAGTCCGTTGCCGAGAACACCCGGTTGTAGAAAGAGGCCACGTCTACGAACGGTTGCACCACGTCCCGCACGAGACCATTGGTGGCGTTCGCAATCTGGCCGTTCACCTGCTCGATGAACGCCCCGAAACTCCCGGCTCCTACGAGAGAGCAGGAAGCATCGAGAACGGACTTCACTGTGGCCGACAGGTTCTCTACCTCGGACATGAGGAACTGGAAATCTCCGTACCAAACGTTGACGATCCCTAGAGGATTCCACTTTTTCAGTTTATCCAGCCACGCCCACGATGGGGAGTCCGCTTTGTCCTCAATGCCCCGCATCTGAATCGAGTACCGGATCGTGTGGGGATCGCCCTTCGACCGGCTCATGGAGAAGTTCTCGAAGATCACCTGATAGTGGTTGTCGTCGTCGTAGTCGTGGTAGATGCAGACGAGGTTGTCCCACCGGGTCTCCCTCTCCGAGAGAGTTTCGAGGTTCGACGTGTCCAGCGTCGAGATGCTGTTTCGGACGTGCTGGCCGTTCACGAAGTCCCGGAACCGGGAGAGTGCATACCGGAGCTTTCGGAACTCCGAGTTGCCGTCGAGGGTCACGACTCCAGCCTGTCCCTCGAACAGGGAGTAGATTTCCCCGGACAGGGAGATCGTCTTCATGTCGTTGCCAAAGTCGTCAACGTGAACGCCAACGAGCTTCTTGCGGATCGACACTTTGTAGCCCTCTTGAATCGTGTACTCGTCCGGGGCCAGAAGAAAGAACATCTCGGTGATGCGCTTCCCCTGCGTCGTCTTGAACTCGAAGCTGAACAGACCTTTCGGGTTGTAGGCCATCAGTCGGTCGCTCCCTTCGCGCTCGCTGTTGTCGTCTTTCCGGTGATAGATGTTGGAGGATCAGCGGGAAAAGGAGGAAAGCCCAATCCCGTAAGAAATGTCGTGACCCTTGCAACCCAACCGAGAACTCCGAGAAGCAGAGGATCAGTGGTCGCGTCCGCAACGACGGTATCCCCAAGTCGAACAATCCCCTGCGCCCCTGTCCCGACCTTCACCTTCCTACCCGCCTTTGGTATGAGTTCGATGTCTCCAGCCGCCGCCATCTTGATCTCCGCACCGTTCAGGTGCAGGATGTCTATGTTGCCGTTTTCATCGACAACGATCTTCGTCCGATTTCCACCGACCGGCATCGACTGGATTTCGAGCTTCCCGTCGCCCCGCTTCAGGATGCGCTGTCCTTTCGCGTGGCTGTCGATGATGTCGTCGTAGGTGCCACCGGATGCGACCTCGAAGAGCTTGTCCTCGGAATACTTCCCCTGTTCTTCCTTCGTGAGGGAGTAGGGCAGAGGGAACACAGCGTAGGGGGCGTTCATCACCCCTTCCTCGAACAGGAGTCCAACGACTTGCCCTTCCCGAGGAAACAGGATGCGTCCGTGGACGTTCCCGGTGTTCTGGTCGATCCCGTCCCCGTAGAAGGAAGTCCAGTAGAAATAGTCGTTGGAAGTCCGCACCGTGAGCTTCATCATCCCGGCGTTCAGTTCTCGCTTCACTACAACACCGACTAGGAA
>Ga0315294_10001745_pt1 | contig 23783 bp, 24 predicted proteins | sample YL17G13_40_MG_FD_203626 | JGI IMG/M metagenome (GOLD analysis project Ga0315294, IMG submission 203626) | Sediment microbial communities from Yellowstone Lake, YNP, Wyoming, USA - YL17G13_40 | ecosystem: Environmental > Aquatic > Freshwater > Lake > Sediment | place: USA: Wyoming | collected...
TGCTGTTCACTAAGGCTGTTGTGTTGGAACCAGAGAGCTGCCATGTTCCAGTGTTGTTGAGCCATAAACTTGCGTTTTCCAAAGTGTTAGAAGTGTATGGCGTATAAGTGAACGTGATTACTGTGTCAGTTGTGCTGTAGCCATTAGAAGGCCCATTCAATATTACGGTTATATAATCGTAGGGTGGTGGAGGAGGAACATAAATGCTGACGCTGAACATGACGGTGCTTTCACTTGAGATTCCATCAGTATTGTTTGCCCAACCATAAAATTTGTAGTCTGTTCCATTCACGAAATTCAGCATACTTGTTGAAACGGTGTACGTGAGATTTGAAGGATACAGCCATGTTGAACCATTGTACATGTTGTACCAGATTTTATCTATTGTTCCTCCTGCCGCAGTGATTGTGACTGGAATCGTGCTTGATGAGTAGGTTGTGTTTTGAGGGTTACTGATTGTCACTATAGGAGACACTGAAGTTCCAGCGAGATCCCATTCAGGACTTATAGCCCATTCGCTTGTGCTGTGCCAATCAGCGTAAACTATAGGGAAAAGCAGGATGGTTAGGACTGCTAGTACCGTGACGATATAGAATCCGCGTCTAGCAGCCTTACCATTCACATCGTCAACCTTCTATTTTTGAGTTCTAATGTACGTTTGCCCTGTTCAGTCAGACCATATCACCACATTTCTTAATGAACGTTCTTTCGCAAAAGAAAGTTCCTTGTTCAGTCACTTGGAGACTACCACCAGTTGCCCCACCAAGTATTGACTGTAACCTGAACTATTCCGCCACTAAGCGAAACAGTAAAGTTGACTGTTGCGTAGGCTATGTTGTTGCTTGTGTCGTTTGCCCATGCTTCAAATAGATATGTTCCTGCGACAAAGCCTGTCATGGTTGTTGGAACGGTATAAACTAAGTCTGTTCCGTATATCCATGATGTTCCGTTTTGAACATTGTACCAAATTGCAACTGATCCAACGGAAGACAACGTTACGGGTATAATGCCTGAAGTGTATGTGCCAGTTGTAGGAGCGGTTATGGTTACGGTGAAACTTGGATAGTCTGCCACACCGATATTATCATATAACGTGTAGTTGATGCAACTGCTCAAGCTAACTTTGGTTCCTGTCAACGCTGAAAAATCGTTGAAAGCAATGTATAAGTTTTGGGAAACTTGACCATAATCCATAACTCCATTTGTTCCAATGAAAGTCACGTTCAAGATGTCAACGTTTAACGCTTGTCTCAAACTGATACAACCATCTGCTTGTGTTGACTGAATTGATCCTCCTTGTATTATCGCATGATTCGCGCTGATTGCACAACGAGCACCATGCGACGTTCCAGTAGCTGTATTATTGATGAATCGACAATAAAATGTGTTAGTGTTGCTGTAGGTTTGCATAGGATACTGAGTATTTATCATGGTGTTGTTTATCACCAAGTTGTAGTAGCAACCTTGTAATTGTATTCCAGAATTTTGCCCATAACCAACTGTGGCATTTATGATATTATCTCGAATCGTTATATTATCGCTCACTGAAACTATGTTATAGTCACATGAAGACACATTGTTTCCTAAAATTGTGTTGTTACCAATGTCATTTTCACAAGCAATTCCCCAATGACTCGCTCCACTGAAATCTTGAACGCTTGAAACCGTGTTATATCTCATAGTAACATTACCAGCGTGGAATGTGTTGATACCAACATCTTGCCCACCAGTTACATTACAATATTCAACGGTACAATTTGCGTTAGCTTGATACTCAACAGTTATGGGATTATCGCCTGAATGAATAAGTGTGCAGTTGTAAACCCATCCATTTGTGGTTCCTAATAGATCGATGCCGTGTCCTAGAACGTATTCCAAAGTCAAGTTTGCGATTTTGATGTCAGTATGTGTTCCACCATAGAAGGCTATACCAAGATACTTGTAGAAGTTTGGGTTCCACGTACCAGTTCTCCAACTATCCTGAAGCGTACTCTTGTTTGCATTCCATATTCCACCGTCCATCGTGAAATTGGTTGTAGAAGAACCTGTATAAACAACTGCGATGCTAGCACTAAGACTTGCAGGCGTAGCTTCCCAAATTGTTATTCCAGTATTGGTTTTGAGATAAACATTGCTTTTCGGAACAATTGTTTCGGTTATCTGAAGACTGGTTCCATTGTAGATTAAGACATTCCCGAAACCTGAACTTGCACTAGTGATTGCGGAATTAAGCAAGTAAGAAACAGATGTAGTATTGAGCGTATAGACTCCATTATATTCTTTGAAGTATGTTCCATTACTAAACCTGCCAATATGATAGATTCCAGAAAGCATTACATCAGCAGTCAACATGAATGTTGCAATAGAAGAATAATCTGCATTATTGCTAGAATCATTAGCCCAAAACTGCACACTCACATAATCTCCAACAGTTGACTCCCACGTCCCATTGAACAAAGCTGTCATCGTATTGGCTGACTCTAAATAAGCAGAACTATTGACATGTGATCCCGTATTATTCCATGCGCATTTCCAAGATGATAGAACATAGTTGTCACTTATCTGACAAGAGATTTGCGTTACATTTCCAGCAAATATAGTACTTGCCGTTATGGTTCCAAACGTCGGAGGCGAAGTATCTGTGAGACTTGTCAAAGTGAAAGTTGTAACGGAAGAATATGCTCCATTGTTCGTCGTGTCATTCGCATAGAATTGAATCCACACTTTATCGCTGACTGTTGCTTCCCAAGTGAAGTTGAAAAGCGCAATAATCGATGCTCCTACTTGCTGATACCAACTACTGTTTACGATTGAACCTGAATTGTTGGTAGCACATTTCCATCCACTCACAGCCACATCATCGCTTATTGAGCATGAAATCTGTGTTCCATTACCAGCATAAGTTACATTACCATTAACCGATCCAAATGTAGGACATGTACTATCTCCACCACCAAGCGATGTATCTGCTATAATTATATCATCAACATAAGCCCAAAAGATACCCGTTGCACCACCCCAATCACCAGCACCAACGAAACCTTTGGTTGGTGATCCATATTCATTATCAGTTAATCCTGTTTTTGAAACCTGCAACGTATTATCAACATATAGATAATAGTATCCAGTTTCTTCAGTTCCAGCAGCATTGTGCGCGTGGGCTACTAAAGTGAGATTGTACCATTGACCAGTATTAATCGTTGTTGCAGACGATTGCCAACTACCACTTTCACCCCACCCATGAATTAACCAATGAGTGTTATCAGCAGTTCCAGCATCACAAACTACCTGACTGGAATCAGGTGCCCAAACAAACAAAAAGCGTTGCGATGTGCAATTTGTAAAATCCGTAATATACACATAAGCTGAAATCACCATAGTTTGAACAGCAGCAACTGTTTTTTGTGCTGTACCCCATCCCCATGCTCCAGTAGGCGTAGCATTTAGAGCATAACTGCCACTATGTTTGATTGACGTTGAAATCGTTGATCGTTCAACAGTATTCCAAGCTCCAGCGTCTGTTACGTCTGTGCCTCCAGAATTTTCCCATCCACTTGAAAAGACATTATTTGCATTAACAGGTTTGATTTGCCAAACTACAACAGAAAACACACTCAAAACCAGCAAGATTCCGATTACTGAAGCCAAAACTTGTTTCCGCATTTCCATCATTCTCCTAGTACACGTTCACGAAATACTCGTAAGGAATCAGTCTCGAACTTCCCTCTGCAACAGTGCTTTGAATGGTAAGTTTCCAATTAGTGTTAATCACCATGTCCTTCAACGCCAAGCCTTTCGTGCCCGAAGCAACCGTTAAAGTCATGCTTGTCATTTCCACGTAGCTTCCCCCAATCGTGATGTAAACTCTAAGAGTGCAGTTCTGAGTCAATGCGGTCATGTCAAGATAGAAGTTAGTCATTTGCTCCACAACGGTTGTCGTTATCGTTACAATCGTATGCTCGGTTGTGTCACTCGTCAAAGTAAAAGTGCTTGAAACATTGGTCGGACAAGCTGGAATATGCTGAGCCATCGAAGCAGTCCGATAAGTCAAAACCCCCTGATAATCCTCAATCACCATCACATTAGCAGGAATGGTTAAGCTTGTGTTATGTTGCTGTTGATTCAGATATAACGTGCCTGAAGTCAAGTTTCCAAGCGCATATTGTTCTACCTTTGTTAAGTTGGTACTTTGATAATCCACTTTCCAGTTCGTTCCATTCACCATATAGTACGACGCGTTGCTGAAACGGTCAACTAAATAGAACCATGTACTTGTAGGAACTTGCAGATAGTATGGCCCACCAGAAGGCGTAGTGCTTTGCGCTAGGCTTATCAGTCCAACGATCATGCAGACTATTCCGAAACCAACGAACAACGCTTCTATTTTTTTGTTTTTCATCATTTTTCATTCACCTTTATGACTATGAACCTCTACCCTCTTCAATACTGAAAATCAAGCCTTGCGGAAACTTTATGCAATCCACATACGCCTTGAACACTTCAAACTTGTGGGTTCTCAAAACGATTCTACGGGTGCGAACAGCTTTTGCTATGTAATACCAAACCATTTTTTGTCACCTTAAGTTATGTACCTTTGACTGAACAATTCCATAATGAACATGAAAAACACCACACTAAACATCACCGTGAAAATTCCTAGAAACAAGTTGCTAACCACAGCAGTCTCAACACTAGCAACTCCAGCATTCGCACACATTACGTTAATGACTGTGCTAGCTAACGTTGGAAACCCAACAATAATCCACCTGATCGGCGCGATTAAGCTACCGAAAACCCACAAGATCCCAGCAAACGCTCCCAAGAACACGTTCTGCATCAACACACCACCCACTAATGCAGCAACGCCTCCGATGCCCGCTGCCAAAATAGTTTCCGTGTTAAACATGCTTGACATGCCCACAATGTCGTCGCTACTGACTCCTGGGTTTGGAAAAGCGTTAGTGGTTGCTATAAGAACTGTAGCAAGATTCAAACAGACGAAGAAAAGCAGAAGCGAATACATCTTCATATTTCTCGCTCCACCTTTTTCGCTTCCTTAATATCCACAAAAACCACAAGCAATCCTGAGACTGCGAGCATTTGCCAAGGAATCTGCAACCAACCAATTCCACAAAGAAACAATGCAAGCAACCAACTTGCTGTTACGCCGACATTGAGACTCGCATAACTGAAAGCTCCCATACAAGCAAACACAATCGCAAAACCAAACAGTTGACTTGGAGCAATAGGCCAAGTACCCAAACTTTCAAACAAGCCAGTCCAAGGATTATTAGTCGTAACTGGAGCTGGCAAGCCATACGTGTAGATTGTTTGTGTTCCGCTTCTACTAGCAGTCAATGTAACGCGGTAATGATCGCTGGCGATGGCATTGTACCAGTCAAATTGAACAGGTTGACCATAAGTATAGTTGTTTGTATACACAGTCGAATAGGTGCTGCCGTTTTTCACTTGAACCAGAAGGTAAACCCACTGCGTATTTGTCAAGTTATCATCATACACAATTTGAATCCACGTACTGTTCACGCGAGCCGCAGTCACGTTCAACGGGTTTGAAGGCAAAGTAACAGGAAACAGATCTCGCGTGATCGGATAGGTTTGACTGTACGTGCTTAACGCAGCAAAGTCTGCCCAACTATGAGTACCGAAACCACATGAAAGCACGATGTCATACTTGTGTCCCCAAACCAACCAGAAAGGCATTTCATTGATGACGCTGGCAAGCTGCTTTTCCACAATGTAATTGGTATTGTTTACTCGAATAGTCGTATAGAAATAGCTACTTGTCTGTTCAATTCCAGCAAAATCTATGATTCGGAAACTGTAAAGGTTAATGATGTCATCTGGTCTTGGCAAGAAAATGTAGAAGTCAAGTTCATCCGTCACCTTATACATTCGGCTGTAATTGTACGTGGTTGTTGTGATGTTATATGTGAAATAGCTCAAAGTCCCATTCACATAAAGCGTATACGTGTTCGCAACAGTTCCATTTGGCATATTGAAGGTTTGATTTGACCCTTCAGTTTGAAACGCATTCAAAGTCACGTTACTCGTTGAAGCCGTTCCATCTTCAAAATATGGACCGTGAAAAGTGTAGACATTCGCGTAAATCGTGTACGTGACAATAAGTCTAGGTGCGTAAGAGGCTCCGGCATTCGCGCTGTAAACTACGCAATATTCTGGATTCGTGACTGCCAAGTAACTGATGTCTCGATCTGACCTTAACGCAAGCTTTGTCGTGCCAGTAGTGCTTATCCATGACAAACCTGAAGCGGTCATGTTGATGCTTAACCATCCCGATGCTGCACCTGTTCCAATCGGCATAGAACCACCGTCACCGCTGTAATGATCCCACCAAAAATCACTAGCCACAAGAGGATTGGACGGATAGTTAGGTTGACCATTCTGAACTGTCACGTTGAAAGCTGTCGTATTATATTTGGATGTTACATAAACGTCCAAAGTCGCATTGACAACTGTGGCTCCAACAAGATTAGAAGTATCCCACACTGGAAAACTACGATACTCATAAAAGAAATAGTTAGGTGCGCTATAGTCCCGGCGTTGACCAATATACATGTAGCTTCCAGAAGTGTCAACGGTTCCAGTCGTTGCGTTTCTGCAAGCACCATAATTATTGTTGGTTTGGTTGACTATGTAACCGTCAGTCGTTGACCCATAGAAGGTTTGAGTCAAAGTGATTGTTGACAATCCTTTAACAGACTGAAAGGGAATGATCGAGAGGACTAGGCAAACGACTAGAATCAATAGGAATGCTTTGGTTTTAAATGCCATAGGTTTGGTCTTCTTGAGGTCGCTCAATCTTTTCCTTCAATTCAAACCAAGTCTTTGCCAAATCTGGAAATTGGGTTAATCTATGAATGAAGTTATTGCACGGTTGACAAACCCAGAGACCCTTCAAAAACACTGGCTCTTTGTCTGAGAAAGTTCGTTTAAGAAGTTCTTCCGTATCTTCCCAATGGTGATACGCAAGACGATTCTTCACCCCATGGCACAACTCACATTTAGAGTCGTTAGGATAAGTGCGTTTCAAAACTCCTTGGATCGTAAGACTTTTACCATTCAGTGTTGTGCATAATCTTCTTTTCCTATTCCATAATTTACGCTTAGGATGCCAAATGGTCTTATCATAAATGCGTCTTTCCTCCTTGTGTGCTGCTTGGTAAGCTCTACTACTAGCTCGCAACTTCTCTAGATGGGCTAAACGATAATTCCTGTGATATTCTGCCCTTTTCTCTTTTGACAACTTTGCTTTATACTCTTTGTTATAAGCACGTACTTGGTCATAGTGTTCTGCTTTCCATTGCCTATTACGTTCACGAACCTGTTCAGGATGCCTCAGACGGTATCTATGGTAAATCTCAGACCTAGTCAGCTTTACATATTCAGTAATACGTGACATCCTCCTTCCTTTGACTATTTACAAACGCCCATAAGAGCAGCCCAAGTGTCATGAGGATTAGGAACCAACTGATGACGTTGCTAACTAAAGTGATTGCGAGTCGTGCTGTTGGAGGAAAACTGTAGCTTGCCAGGACTGCATCGATAATCATGAATGCTGGCCATGACAAGGTGAACCATGCCATGCTCATTACGACAATCGTTAAGAGACATATAGCCCAAACCCACATGACTCCGCGTTTATCATCTTTGAATTGTTTAGCTTTCTCCAAAAGCAACGGCGATATTTTTGGAACCTGCATCTGAGCCAGCATGTGCTTGTCAACGCTGTAAGTCAACTGAATCATTTCAACAATCGTGACAACCATGCCTACAGCCCATACAAGTTCAGAGATGAGAAACACTGTGAATCCAACGAGAGGTTCTAAGAGTTGGCTGGCAAACATTCCTAACATGCACATGAGCATGATGCCTGAATCAAACAGCATCCAACGAAGCCGATGCTCAGCTTCCTTATCATCCATTACTTGTTTGTCCTCCAAATCCTGATGCCACAAGAAAGTAGCCAAGCGAGAAACAAGTCGCCCACGATCAAAATGACATACTCAATCATTTCTTTCGTTTCTCCCTCCACTCACTAAACTTCAAACTGCCAAAACACAACCCAGTCAACCCACAAACGAAACCCATCCAAATCAGAAACCCCACAAACATCAAAACACATCCTCCCTTCTACCCTTACAATTCAGCATAGGATACGGTTTCACAGGCAATCCTTCTTTAGCGCGCATGATGTTTGCGACTTTGTAGACTCGTCTGATTGCTTTGTCCTTTTTTTCGCCCAACAGAGGAAGTTGGAAAGTTTGTAGAATGTAACCTGTTTCTTCAAACGTGCGAATTTGAACTCGTCTTAAACGATTCATTTCTTCTTTCTCCTTTTCGTTTCAGTCTTTCCACTAAACAGAAACTTCGCCACCTGTTGACCCGTCATAACAGGATACTTGCGTTTTTGCCTACCAAACGGATACAACAAACTTGACGGCTCACGCGGACCAGTCCCACCGCCACCCATTTTAGGCAGATCAAACAGTTTCGGAGGAACAATAGATTCTTTCGGCGGAACCATAATGCTAATTGGCTTTGGACTTGGCTGAACCATTCTAGATATAATGAGTGAACCAGTGGAAGGCGTGACTATTCCTTTAGGCATTATGTTTGGAAACAGATTCAAACCGACATTGCTTTCCGTCAATCCTGAAAGCGTCAATAATGGCGAAACAGTTTTTTGCTCTCGCTTGATGGCAGTTTCAAGTAATGGTGATATGAGAACATTAGAAACCAACGGTTTTTGCGGTTGTGTTATTTGCTGAACTTGTTTCTCTAGAAGCGGCAACGATTGAACCGATTCAATGCCTTGCTTTCCTAAGCTTGCAAGTCCAGCTTCAACATCAAGGATTGATGTTTTCGTGGTTTCGCGTGTTGGAACATTCACCGTTAAAGGCTGCCCTGGATACGTCACATATTGGGTTTCATCAATCTGTTTTGTTTTGCCTTGCGGTTGAAAAGTCACTGATAAAGGCGTGATCGCTGAAGCTTGAACGGTTTTTGTTCGAGTTTCCTGACTGACTAACCAAGAAGTCATTTCACCTAGCGTTATCGGTATGAAGGGGGTTGCTGTCTTCTGAACTGTAGTGACGGCTGGGCCAAACACGTTTGGCATGCCTCTGCTTACAGCGATAGCTTTGGCTTCTTGTCTCACGATTTGCTCTAATAATCCGCTTTGCGTTGGGAACGCACCATACTGTTTGCTGAACGATAACGCTGATTCTTCCGCTGGCCTGTATGTTTGTGGTTGCTTACTGAATCCTAGTTCTTGTTTAGGCATGACTCCGTGATCTATCGGTGTGAACCATTTAGCCACGATACTAGACAACGCTGGAGCTGGCAACCCAAAAGTTTCTAATGAAGCAACAGCCACAGTTTTCGTAGCTTCTGGTAACGGTACAGTGTAACCGAATCCAACGGTGCGAGGAGCGTTTGTAAATTCAAAAATGTCTTCTCCAGCGATAAGACTTGGAAGTTGTTTCGCTTCTTCAGGCCCTAAACCTAACGTTGCTTGTAATCCTCTGACATCTAATCTATTGCTTGTTGCTGCTTTTGCTGGAGCTTCCTCTATCAATGTTGGGAGTCCGATTACTGAACGCGGAAGATCTGTTGGTCTGGCACCTGTTACTCCCATAACGATTCTTTCAGTTAAGGATGGCTTCCAGAGTTCTCCAGCTCTGACACTTTCTTCATAACTTTTAGTAAGCCAAGTAGTAGCCTTGCTTTGAACAGGTGCAGCGATAGCTTGCGTTATCGGTTGAACGATTGGCTGAACAACTTTTCCAATAGCGTACCCTGTTACTGCTGCGCCAAAAATGTATCCTCCGATGAAAGCTGGAGAAACAACGAAAGGTGTACGTGGATTAATCAATGATTCGCCACTAGCCACGAATCCCGCCAAAGTTTCAAAGCGTCTAGAACTTGTTAATGGTGAAGGACCCATAATTTGTTCATATTTCGCTGCTTCTTTGCTTTGCCCAAGAAGCCAACCTGTCAATGAAGGAATAACTTCTGGTAATGGTTGTCGTTGAATCGTTACGGTTTGCCCGACATTCAATGGACTTTTGCCGATAATCGCTGTTTGCGTTTGTGTTTGAGGCAGATATTTGAAAGTGACCTGTAACCCTTGCGGGGTCCGCGTAATATCTTGAATTGTTGTTCCAGCAGGAATATCAAAAGGAGCGTACAAGCCTCCATACTGTGGATAACCAATGTTCTTGTAGAAGGTTTCAGATTCACCTTTCAAAAGCCCTGGCATACGCACATCATGGTATTGCTGGTAAACATCTCGCAGCGAAGGCTTCTGAATGCTTTCAGGAGGAATAATGATTTTTCCATCAGCACCGACAACTCGCTGACTGTTGAACCAATCAACCAAATCGTTAGGATTACCCGTTTCAGGAAACTGGTCAATAGGATATGGTTCTGTCAGAGCTGCTTGTTTTCTAGCTATTGTTGTAAGCGTAAATGTTGGTGCAGGTCGCCCGCCTACGATTGCACTTTCATACATTCGTGCCGCGCCAGGACTTGATAAAAGAAGTTTCTGATACTCTGACTTCGGCGTTTCCAACGAGAATACTGGCTCAGGTCTACCACTGAGTTTCGCGCTTTCAATGACTCGTTCTTTAAAAGCCTCGGATGTGACACTGGCAGTTTTGGCTTGTAAATCCAGAAGGTTCTGTGGCCCTTCAACATGCAATTTTTCCAAATTCTTCATTAAAATCGGATTTACTTCTCGACTTGGAGCAACAGCGTCTTGTTGTGCTTGAAGGGCGAAAGCTTCCCAAGTTTTCATTAAAGTAGCTGGATTGCCGATAGAAGGACGAGTAGAAGCAAACATGATTTTCAGTTGATTGTTCTGTTCAACCATGCTGCTGACTTTGTAGCCAGATGGAATAGGAAACGGTGCATACCGTCCAATGTATTGAGGTGCACCGAGGTTAGCCCAGAATTGTGTTGTAGGATCAATCTGTCCCGTTGGACCCTTCATCAAGTATGTTGCTGGTTGAGTTGCTGGAACAGTAGGTTGCTTGCTGACTATTGGTGATGATCCGAAAGCTCCTGTAGAAACGACTGGTGCGGTTGTTGGAGGTGTAACTGCTTGACCTGTTGATGTTGATGTTATGGGTGCAGACTGTTTTTTCTGTTCCCTAATAGCCTGTAGTTCTTCATACGCTTCAATCGGCATTCAAAGTCGGATAATATAAGGTGGGCGTTTGTGCATAACAATTATGACAGTTCTAGGTTCTGTGATCGCTTTGTTTTCTGTTGCTTCTCAACAAGGAAAACACCCATCACCATCACACTCACTATTGCAAACACAGCTAAAATTTTCCAGAAGTTTGTTGGAGTTGGGCCTACCCAGTTGATTTGTGCTGTTCCACTGCTTCCGCTTTCAGCATAGACTACGCTAAAGAGACTGAAGAAGCAGAGTATAACAATGGAATAAATGTGGGGTTTATGTGGCAAGTGTATCATCACTTGTTTCGCTGTCTCTTGTTTCCTGTAATATTTTGCTGAGTTTCATCAATTCTTTTCTCACATGCTTGTCATTGGGTTGGCCTTTCTGTTTTGCAAGTTTCGGAGTAGATATGGAAGGATGTTTACGTCGTTTCACATACAAGACTGTGCCAATGCTTGACGGTATTGCCAACAGTGGAATCAACAAGTATTCTATTGGAAAAGGCATCGTGAAACCTGATGGGCTTGTAGTGTTTTGTACTGGTTTTATTTCAATGCTTAACCGTAAATGTGCTGTGCCACCTGCAACGTTAGGATTGCCTCCTTGACCTTCCCTGCTGGCTGAACATACAAAATCAATTCGTCCATTACAAAAGCCCATTTCAAGACCCGTCACCGTCAACGTAACAGGCTTTGATTCGTCTGGAAGAAGTATCATCCAAGTAACAGTCGGTCCAATCGCATTGGCAGATGGCGAACTGCTAGTCCATGAAATCGTCACGTTTAACGTTTCGTTTCCAGTATTGTAGATTCGAGCGCACTCAACCTTCCTAGTTTCTTGATAATACACTGTGACAGTTGCATCGTAATCGCTTACTCCGAAACCTACAGTGGCTGAAGCGTGAGGTAAGATGGCGTAAACTAAAAGAAAGGTGGATATTAAGAGTAATAGCAGTTTCTTCATAGTGATTCCTTCTAAGCTTTAATTATGTTGATGTAAAGCGTGTACGTGTAGTCGCCTGATGGGGTTCCACCTGGAACGCATAGATACAATACTTCATTGGTTGCTGTTGGTGAAGCTTCTGCGGTTGGTGGATTTTGATTTGTTAAGCCTGGAATATCCAAGTAGCCAGTTTCCATGTTTACTGCAACACCTGTTTTGTTGAAGTAAAGGTTATCTAGCAATGGAATTGTGTCAGGAGCTTTCGTTAAGTCTCCGCTTGCTTTAGTTGTAGCATTCCAATTCGCGTTAGCTAACACTGTGAAGTCTATGTCGCCGTCACCGTCAACCGTTTCGTTGATGCTTACGCCTGGGGTTAAGCCTGTCCATTCATGTGTTGAGTCGGTCATGCCGATTTCAGCGTAAAAAGCAATGCCACATCCTAATGTTTGATCTGCATCACCATTGTCACTGTCATCCCAAACGAAAATACTTACTTTCCAATTTGAAGCTGTGGCATACAAGGCAACGCGACTGACTTTGAAGCCTAATCGAAACTCATAGGTTGTAACTGAACCAGCAGTTCCAGGGTCTTCACAATTATCTTGCACAATGTATCCTGCGCCTGTCAATGAAGCCCAAGTGTCTGTTGCTTCTACCCAAGTGTAACTGTAATGGTTAGCTTCTGCATCTGTATCGTTTTCTGTTGCTGTTCCATCAAGCCAAAACCGAATGGTTACGTTGTCTAAGTCTGCTAAAGTGTTTGCATCCGCAATCGTAAAGTTCAAGTGATATTCTGTGCTGACAGTTATCGGTTGCCCATTTTCATTCGTATCTTCTGCTAAGTTCCAGAGTTCAGGACTTGTAATTGCTGGAATTGCACTCGCAACGTGAGCTGTACCTGGACTGTTACCTTCACTGCCACCGTAAGCGATTGCAACTGTGAAGCTTGAGACAAGGCAAAGTGTCATGATTGCAACTAATAGTTTGATTCTTTTTTGCTTCATATTTTTGTTTTATTCCTCCTTATTGTTTTTTGGAGTTTACGCGAGTTTCTCCTCTTCTCGATCCGATCATCGCTTACTGCTCCGTGACTTGAAGATATAACGTGTAATGAAAATCAAGCCAAGGTTGGGAAGTTGAAGGAACCGACAACCAAAGCTTGACGTATAACTCTAAGTTTTGACCCATCGTTTGACTTGTCCAACCCACAACATCAGCATATTCTGTTGTCAATGGAATTGCGGAACCTAACGTGTCTTTATGAATGGTGACGTTGCCAATGTTAATGATGTCTGAACCGTTGACAAGGTTGCCTCCTGCTTTAGCCTGAATCTTAAACAAGACATTCGCTGTAACGGTGAAGTTGATCCATGTTTCATCAATCAACTGACTGACTATGCCAGTCGTAGCATTGGTCCAAGTGTGGCTTGCGGTAGCTATGGTTATGGAACTGTAGAAGGCTATGGCAAATTCGCTTGTATAAGTGTCAGTGTCCGTTTCTGAACTATCATCAGTTGTCACAGTTTGCACGTTGCAGTTGCCTTTTTGAGCATCAGCATTTATCCTGAATAGAAAAGCAATTTTATCAGTGTCAGAATCCACGTTGACTCTTACCGAACCACCAGTGTTCAGTATGCAAATATTACTTTCATCTGACGTTTCTGAGAAAACACCAGTGGCTTGAGTCCACAATAGAACGAAGGTTTTAGCATCACTTGTCGTTACTGTAATCTGAACTGTCTTAAGGTCTGCAACAAGATTCTGGTCGCTCACAGTCATGTTCACCCAACTGTCTGTGTCAACGCTGAAGGTTGCGGTGCTATCGCAAGCATCATTAGTTGGAGCATAGTTTTCAGTTGAATCCCACGTGTGCAAGAGACAAGCATCTTTATCCCACATACTTCTTTCAGTGTCTCCGCTTTCAGTTACTCCTACAAATCTTACGGTGAATGTGACGCTTGCGTTTGAGGTGTAGGTTTTGACGGACACGTTATTCCAAATGTTAGTCGTCAAGGTGGCGACTGCCACTATCCAAGCGGATGCACTCGCGTTCCAATAGTCGAGTCTAAGGTTTTCGGTTGTGTTGTAAGCTCCCATTCTGACACAGAGTTCAACAGAAGTACGCGAAAAGTTTGCGCCAGTGAATTGTTCTTCAAGGTCAAGTTCATAGTTTACGCCTACACTCCATGTGTGAATGAGATTGCATTCTATTACCCAAGTGTTTTGCGCTGTGTCGCTTGATTCGGTTTTGCCTATGAATCTGAAATAGATTGTTGCTCCCGTCAGATTAGTGGTGATTGAAATGTTGTTCCATGCAGAAGCGGTTAGCGAAGCAGAAATAGATTTCCAGCTTCCATCCCAAACATCCACGCCAAGGTTTTCGGCTGTTCCTGTGTAACTGTTGGTTCTTATGCAAAGATATTCATTAGCCTCATCGTAGTCTGCTGTTGTCCAACTGAACTCATAATCAAGTTCATAATTGTTTATTGCAACCCAACTCACTCCTATTCTTACATAGTCTATTCTAACGTCATCTCCACCACCAGACTTCACATAAGCGAAATACACTCTCAAAGCAGCAACTTCCGTTGCTGTATCGCAGTTCGTTACTGTAAAATTATCATAAGCCCACGCTGTATGTCCAGCACAGTCTCCTATATCTGTTCCAGAACCACCAGTAAAGTCTGTAATAACATCCGCATAATCATCTGCTGGTCCATCATCATTGTTGCAGTAAATAGAAATGTTCACGGTGTATACGCCTCCAGCAGGACCTGTTGTACTTGGAAACCCAAACCATCCCTGTGAACCTGCAGCACTTTCCTCTTGAATGTAGTTTCCGCCTTTTCCAGATGTCCAGTCTATTGCACTCAAATATGGTGCAGTGCCATATTCTGTCCAAGCATAATACGTTGTATCGTTGCTGTCACAAGAAAGCCATTCACTCCCAGCAGCAATAGGAACATTAGCTTCTGTCAAAGTATCGTTGTAAAGAACATTAGCATCTTGTTGAGCCGTGAAATTGCTTGACGTGCCATGACCCGTATGACTGTCTATGTTGCTGGTGTTCGAGTCTACAAAGTTTTCCGCATTATTCAAAGCGGTCGTGTTCGTGTTGGCTTCAATCAACGAGTCATTAGTCCAATCCGTAGCCTTCTGCGCAGTAAAACTGCTGTGAGTTCCATGATCCGTATGACTGTCAACGTTGGTTTGGCTATCAACATAATCATATTCAGGAGCTGTGGAAACTGTCCAAGTGACATATAATATGGGTGCAGTTCTTGTTCCTGTTGTGCAGCCAACCTGACGCTTCGTTGTTGATGTTCCTGCACCGTCATCCTCAATGAAAAATACTATCTCATTGCCACTTACCCACCCCGCACGGTTTATTACAGTCTGAACTATAGATGTTAGGTTCGGGCTGGAATAATAGGCATCTCCAACAAAAGATGAAGCAGCCCAACTGATATAGCTAGTTCTTGCTCGCCCATTATAATTAGCAACATCAGTGAATAGGGATGCAGTATCAACATCTTCGGCAGCAATTCGCAAATCACAGGTTCCTGTATCACTCACATCTGCCTGAAAATAAAGGTAAGCATCATTAATTATAGAACCATTTGGAATTGCTATGTTTTCAATCAGAACGCCAGCTCCATAATAGGTTGTCACTAATTTGCCAAAACGCAAATAATCTTCACCCGTAGCCCCCTGTGAATCCCAAGGAGGATGCGCCGTTCCTGTTTCGTATACTTGCAAATCTGAAGTATCCTCTTCAAATGGTTGTGTCCAATTTCCAGAAGCACTATGGACTAACGGCACAAAATGAAGAAAACAAAACATGTTCAAAGCTAGGATTAGAATTATTGAGAAAACAAGGAAACTACGCTTACTCTCTCTTTTCATTTCTGAACCACACGGTTTAAATGTCAAATTCACCCATATCTTCTATCGGGGTTGAACTCGCAAAGAGTGGCATAAACTGGAAGAGGATTCATTCTCCTCTCTGTATATTGAGCTGTCGAAGCGAGTTTGCCAGTTCCTCGCATTCTCACCCCTTTAAAAATCCATAGGTTAATCATAGAATCTTCATCACTTTAGTATGAACGCTACCACAACCAGCAGTACAGCCATGCCGAAACAGAAGCCCAACGCCAACAACAACATCAACAACGGATTCTTAGAACTCTTCTTCTTCTCCTCATCAATACCCCAATAGAAATGATCCGTCTCATTCGCTTTCTGTTCACTCTCATCCCACGCGGTTAATTGGCTAATGTTCTTGAAGAACCGCGTGATATTGATAAAAGGAGCATCCAAAGCTTTGATGACTCGTTTGCTGAACGTGTTCTTGCCACCGCAATATGAACAAGTTTCTTCACCTTCACCGCCATCAGCCATAGACAATTTCTGAGCAAACTCAACCCCAGCCAAACCCATCAAACTCGTAATCAACGCCTTCCCATGATACGCTATGTTAATCGGAATCTTGCTGTACTTCAAATACACTTTACTAGCCTGCAAAGAATCCACGTAACTTGAAAGATTGTCAGCAACAGTATCAGGATCAAGGGGTTCTGCAAACATTGGTTCACTTTTACGTGGCCAGAATCCCAACCATCTTTTCTTATCATTAACCTTTTTGCTAGTGCTTGCAGCTCCACTCGTGCTAATTCGTTTAAGAGTTTCAAACCAGCCTTGACCAGCATCATTAAACAAAAACAGTAAAGGCTGCTTCTTACGTTTCGCATTGCGGACTTCTCGTGCTTCAGGAGGCGTAATCACTTTTTCCCAAATCACCCAACCAACAACAACAGCAACACAAACAATGGCCATGACTGGAAAACCAATCGCACTCATCACCCAATACCAAATATCACCTGAAGGAATTACAACACCATTCGGTGCACCAGCCTCCAACAATGCCAAAATCATTCTTGATTACCTCCCATACCAGGAAACCTTCTTGGAGCTTCACGCTTACTCATAATCACTTCATGACTATCCGTGCGAAGCTTGATGCACTTAGTTTTCCAGCCTTTACTTGAATCCATCAAAGTTTCATCCGCCGTATCATGCGCCACATCATACAAGTTGAGAATGCCATTGCGAATATCCTCTTTACTTGCGTGACTAGCAATTTTCCTGAACAAAATACGGTTGCGTATCCGCCCAATGTCTTCGTCAATGTCCTTCAAATTCGTGCAACGTCTAACTGTTGCCAGTCGTGCAGCGGCAGCTAAAGCACTAAAATTCGTAACCCCGCCAGTCCCCTTCCCATCGCTACCATTAGCATCCCGCGCCACAATCGCCATAAGAGGCATCATAACTTCTTGACTGCTTGTTATCAGAAAGTCTTCCTGTAAATCCTGCTCATTTTCAATTTGAGTTGTCGGCTTCTGAAAGATACTTGCCGCTATCGAACCCTGAATTTGCTGACCCAAAACATCAGGTTCTTTTTTGCTCCAAGGAAACTTCAAACAGTCCACTCCTCCCGTTCACGCTTATCCAAAAACCCCATAAACGTCAAAGCCAAAGCAAACATAATGAACAACAAGCCAATCCCATACCACAAGTAAGCCAAACTCACAAACACGGTTCCCGTTGCCATGTAAGGTTGAACCATCCCAAGCACGAACCAAGGAACCATACTGAAAAAACAGAAAATACTACTCTTCCGAGATACGCCAAGAACACTGAAGATCACGCCTAACCCGAACAACAGCAGGTAACTTAACAGTTCAATGTCTTCCATCTTCTGTCCTCCAATTACTTATGCTTAAAAGAAAAAAGAGGGAGTGGTTGTTGGTATTGGTTTTACTGTTGTGTTTGTTTGAAAGCAAACGCGCCCATAATTACGGATATGATGACTGCTGCACCCGCGATGATTGGCACGATAGCCACTAGGTTGAAAGCTGAATAGATGTTGGTGTTCACGGTGTCAACGGTCGCGTTGGCTGTGGCGGACATGCCAGTGATCTTGGTAATCGTTGTGAGCGAGCTTTGGATCATTAGGCCGACTGGTATCAATATTGCGAGTGCGACAAGGGCAACAACGAGCGAAAGAATTATCATTGTTATGCCTTTTCGGTTCTTGCGTAGTTTACTGAACATTCTTTTTATTACCTTCTATGCACATGAAACTTGTCTCGTTCTGTGCTTATGGTTTATTGTAGCAAGCTACGAAAACTCAGTGAATGTCCCATAAGCCTAGAATGTTGACAAGCCACAAATGCAAGTAACCTAAAACGAAGAAGTAAAGTGTGAAAGCAAGAATTATTATGGCAAGTTTCTTATGCGAACACGCAAAGTCTCCGAGACAAAACGCTAACGGAATCGCCGCATAATGATAGTAGCGGTCATACCAGATCGGCAACAGCAAAAGAGAACTGGTCAAGGTCACAATAGAAAGTTTAGTCAACAAGGTTTGAGTTTTCCATTCTTTAATCTGCCAAAACACAACAGGCAACCCCAACGAAAGCGCACCAAGATAACTGAACGTGAAGCTAGGCCAATCCGTCAAAAACATTCTCGCTTGACTACTCGCTGGAACGCCAGCCCATTTCGTGAACATTGGCACGATGTAGAAGATGCTTATGAGAACAATGGACAAACATGCTAATGTAACAATGAGAATGGTTCGTTTGTTTCTTCCGTAAAGAATCTGTCCTCCATTAACTGCGAGACTTGCCAAACCATGCGAGTAAGCACCTAGAACCCCAGAAACAATTTGAAGCCACTTCCGTTCAGAAAGAAAAGCGAATGTCAAGCCTAACCATAGGAAAGCGTCAAGGGTTTCAGGTCGAATTTGAAAAGTCAAATCCAAGTAGGCAGCGGACCCGATCAAAGCTAACCCGACAATCACAGCATGGAACGTTCCTTTTCCATACCTTTTAGCTAAGACCATACTGAAGAGCAAAGCACATGGATAAGAGAGGATCTGCAAGAACCGAATGAATCCATCGGAAACATTCAAAGCCAAAAAAGGCAACAATATTAGGTGCGTGACGGGCGGGTAAGGCATTTTGTTAATCTGCATGACGAAGGGAGCGAACATTCCGTTTTCTCCACGCAAATACGCTCTAGCAATATCTAGGTGAAATTGAATGTCAGCTCCGACTGGATGAAACATGATTCCAGCATACAAGGTGACTGAGAAAGCTAGAAGAAAGATTGAGAGGATTTGCCAGTTAAGATTCTGTAATATTCCCAAAATGATGCCTCGTTTAGTCATCGGCTTCAGATTGAAGAGTCTCACGCCCTTGCTTCACTTTCTGTTTCTCCTATTCGCTTCATCCATTTTGGTGTGTGCATTATGAAGTAGTATATAGCGACCGAACCAAAGAACAATAACGCAAATCCAATGATTTTTGTGTAGACTATTTCTAATGAAGTTGCAAGAACCAAAATGCTGAAACACAATAAACGGACAAACAACCATAGAGATTTTTTCATTCTTTTCAACCTCCTTTTTCCTTATCACTAAGGGAACTAAAGACAAACACTCCTACAAAGAACGCACATCCGATAGCTACAATTGCCCCATAGAGAAAACACACAACTAGCGGAGCGAATACAATTAGTCCAAGACCAATGCTTATTAGAACTACGCCAGTCCAGAAAATTGCTTCGATAATGTTCATTTCTTTCTGAATCTCCTTTAGTCGAATCTCCCGTATAGTCTGTCAACCAAACGATGATGTTTCGCACAGAACGTAACTACTTCTAATGGATAGTCATAGTCTAAATGAGCATGTTCTAACTTTTCAGTAGAAGTACAGTTGCCGAATTCGCAAGATGGTTTTAAAGGAATATACCGAGCAAGATTCTGGGCATACTTTCTTTCTGGATGCTTTCTGCGATATTCTCTTGCATCTATTACCCAACGTTCTAGATCTGGTGGATGATTCTTTCGATATTCCACACCGTATTTCCTAAGCTGTTCTTTATTTCTCCATTTTGTCTGGTGTTGATAGTGTGCTTTATTATATGTTTTCATATAGGCTTTCTTATCGAACATTATTTTCTCCTGGCCTCTACATGCTGATTCGTAACAGCCTTCTTTGGTTTGTTCCAGTTTGGATTCTTACATTTTGCACAGACTTTCGGGTTTACTGTTCTAGGAATCCATTCTGCACCGCAACGTTGGCACTTCAATTTCGGGAGAGTTGCCATGTTTAATCCAAACCTATTTTTCTCAGTTGTTTCCAGAAGATTGCCAAGTACATCAACATTGCTATGATTCCATAGATTCCCAGAATCCATTCCCAGAAATAAGCAACAGGATAATTCCGCATGAAGAAAGAACCAGAGATAACCCAATCAAGACCGCCTTGACGTTGCATTTCCGTTCTGAAGCCATCAAGGGTTGTTTGATACCATTGATTGTAAGGAATCATAATCGTTTGATTACCGCTGATGATTCTTTCTTTCTCCACGATTGTCGCATTCAGGCGTTCTGTTAGAGAGTTAAAGTAATCGTTTGTCGCTAATAGACTATTATCGTATGTTTGTCCAAGATACCACCAGTCATTATAAGTCGTAGCAAAATCTGTCCCTTGAAATGTACTATTCATCTGAACCCAAACGAGATTTACTTGCTTCAGCATCCCTTCAAATGATGCTTGGTCATACGCCATGATAACGTGAGAACCAAACAATTTGTTGTACTGATACTGTGCTGGTTGGATTACTGCAAATGCTCCTCCAACAATCATTGCAATGGAAAGAACTGCAAGTAGAATTAGACCGATATACCACTTCATATTTTTCAACCTCCACTTTTACGGATAAGTAAAAACAACTATTTAAGTTTTACGCATAAGTAAAACAACGTTATGATTTTGTAGCAACTGCAAACAGCAGGCAGCCTCCCATAAACGACTTCAACTTCACCACATTAAAACCCGCATTCCGTAACAACCTTCCCAAACGGTAGCCACTGAATGAATCATGGTTTACTTCAAGCTTCTCTCTCCGCACATGACTCCAAACGTATTCCAGAACACTCCAACGCAAACAAGCCCGAGGCGTAGTCAGAATTAGCCTCCCGTTTGGTTTCAATACACGATGAAACTCACGCAACGCTTTCCCAGGATCGTCAAGATGTTCGATTACTTCTGAGCAAACGACATCCTCAAAAGAACAAGATGAAAAGTCAAGATGCTCTGCCGACTGTTTTGAAACTTTCGCATAGCCACAATGACTCATACAGTAACGTATAAAGCCTTCCCCAACATCCACACCATAAACATCCTTATCCTTCAACCTTTCCAACATTTCACCCGAACCGCAACCAACATCAAGAATCGTGGTTCCATTAATGTTTTTGATTATTTGACTGTTCTTGTGACTATGCCAGTATCTCCGAGGTAGAAACCATGAATGAGCAGCATCATGATAAGTAGCACCTTCTAACCTATCATAAAAGTCCGGTATCGTACTTTCTCTCTTTTGATTTTGAAACCACAGCATCAACAGGCTTGAACCCATTTCCCACACTTGATGAAACACACGCAGTTTAGAACCATCCCGGTAACTCCATTTGACAGGCACTTCCCAAACCTCCAGGCCCTTCGCATATGCTTTCAATAATAATTCAGCATCAAAAGCCCAACCATTCACATTCAAACTCTCCAATACCGGTTGAACCTTGCTTTTCCTGAAACCTTTACATCCACACTGACTATCCATGATTGGACTGTGAAACAGTTTGCGAAACAGCCAACTGAAACCTTTACCAAGAATTTTCCGATGAAAAGGCGGCTGAACCAAAATTTTGCTATTCCACAAGTTTCTTGAACCCACAACCAAATCAGCATTATCCAAAGCTTCTGCAAAACGATCTAACGCTTCCAGATCCACAGACAAGTCAGCGTCAACAACAATGACTTTCTCATTTTTTGCGTACTGTGTTGCTTCAATGATTGCTCCACCCTTACCTAAACGAGTCTTGCTGAAAGAAACAGTGATGCCAAGCTTACGCGCAACCTTTTCCGTACCATCTGTACAACCATCAACGGCAACGACAATATCATCCGTATAGAGTCTTAACTGACTCAAAGCAAAACCTAACCGCTTCTCTTCATTGTAAGCTGGAACAATCACACTAAACATAAACTAGAATTGGTCAAGAAGCATTTTGCCATCCTCAAGCAAAATCCGAAACTGCCGTTCCAAAGTAAAAATCGCCTGAGGATTCCGCTTCCGCAACTTCTGATAACGATAAAGATTAGTCCGATACTTATTGAAACCATCTCCCGCATGAATGTTACCATCAACTAGGAGACTGCAAAGTTTCCTGTCCAAATCACGTTTAGCCAAAGCTACTTCAACATACCAATAGGCTTCAAGTGTGCATAACAATTATGAAACTGTTTTTGTGTGGTTAAGAGAAGTTGGTAATAGTTAAGCATGAATCTAGTGTTAGTATAGAGTATGCCATGCGCTAAAAAAATGAAAGAAACAGTGAAACCAGTTAAAGAAGTCGCAAAAAAGAAAATAGAATTGAAGAAGATCAAGAAATGAAGTTGAAAGACCTATTCAAACGTGTTCCTCCTAGTCCTGAAGCGTTAGAACAGCAAAAGAAAGAGAAAGATGCCTATCAAACAAGCCTCAATAAAGCACGAATTGAAGCTGCAAGACGTAGAGGTAGGCAAGCAGGACGCACCCAACAAGGCAATCACGGAATCAAAGCAACACTTGGAACCATTGGCAGAGGCATGGGACAAGTAGGCGACTTCGGACAGCAAATGCAAGACAACCTTGGCAACCTGTTAGGTGTAAGTCAACCACGCAAAACAAGAAAACGCAAAAAGTAGGTGATTGATTTGGTCAAAACATCACCATTTATTAAGAAACTATCAAACAAGAAACTTCTGGAAGAACGCCGACTAATGAAGACTGGTAAGTATTACAATACTGGGATTAGTGGAAGGGGAACACATACACAACAGCTTGAAGCTGAAATTAAGAGAAGAAAAGAAGCAGGAACAATGAAACGCTCTGCAAACTACAAAAAGAAACAATCAGGTTTGGGCTTCATCCTTTAATTTTCCACAATCACTCAACGACATTCAACCCTAGGCTTTCTTCTTTCATAGACTTTCTTATGGTCTATGACAACAGGCAAAACAAGGTGAAAACATGAGTCATAGAGAAAAAGGAATATTCATCCATCCATACCTCTACTTCATAGTCAACAGTGGAATGCAATTCAACCACGAACTCTTAACAAGTAGAGGAGCTTCTGGAGAACGGCAAGCTGACAAAAACATGCTGTACGTTTTAGCCACGTTTGAACCGACAATGAAAAAGAAGTTAGCAAAAGAAATCAAATGGTTGCAAGATAAGGTTGAATTGACTCCAGAAGAACGTGACCGATACAACGTTTACAGCAAGGTCTATGAAGCGTGGCATGAAGAACACTACTTTGATATGGCCCGAGCAACACCTAGAAACCCTGTGCGTGGTAAACTTGGAACAGATCAAACCGAATGGTGAATCACCCAGACTCATCAAGGATATTTGGCACGCGATCCTTGAAGATGACTGGATGTGGATAGTTGTTTGGGGTAAACCTCGAACAGGCAAATCAACAGTCCAAATGCAAGCA
>Ga0315294_10001746_pt1 | contig 23782 bp, 18 predicted proteins | sample YL17G13_40_MG_FD_203626 | JGI IMG/M metagenome (GOLD analysis project Ga0315294, IMG submission 203626) | Sediment microbial communities from Yellowstone Lake, YNP, Wyoming, USA - YL17G13_40 | ecosystem: Environmental > Aquatic > Freshwater > Lake > Sediment | place: USA: Wyoming | collected...
AACTGACCTACGCAGCGCGCGAGGCTGGCGTCGTGCTGACTCCCGAGCAGACGATGCGCGTCATCAACCGCGATTCGGCGGTGACGGCTGACGTGCGGGCGCGTGTGAGCGAGGCGCGCGGAGATGGGCCGAAGATGAGCGCGGACAACGAGCAATCCAAGCCCTTCTACTCCGCGCTCACGAAGACCGTGCAGGCTTTGCCGCAGGAGACGATGACGGTGCAGCAGGCGCGGGCGGCTATCGAGAAGGGCGCGAAGAAGGATGAGATCGCGATGAGCGGGATTTTCACCGACCCGCTCTCGCCGCTGGCGGGCAAGCAGCCGGGCGACAAGGTGACGAAGGCGGAACTGACCGGCTACGCGCTCGAAAGACAGGCGCGAGTGGAGGAGGTTGTGTTTGGTGGCGGATACCACGACAAAGATATTGAGGTTGTGCCCTACGCGCAGGCTTTGGAGCGATTCCCGCAAGAGACGGAAATGTTTGGGCTGGAGAGCGACCAATGGCTTGTAACCAAGGCCGGTGTTCCGATTGCTTCAACAGACGGACGGAACCATGCCGAGGCACTGACTGGCGCAAAGGTTGACTGGCGCAGGAATTCAGACGATGACGGCACCACCACTTACTTCTCGCAATACCAACTCCCCGGCGCGGACGAGGGGAGCTACCGGGAGATGTTTGTGACGTGGCCGGGAGACAAGACACCGTTTTATACCAAGGAAAACTTAAAGCAGAATTACGACAATACCGACAACCTGTTTTGGGAAATAACGGCACCGGGGCAGGGTTTTAAGATTTTGAAGGGTCGCTTTTCGTCAGACGCCAAGGCTGACTTGCAGGGAGCCATAGATTACATCATCCGAGAGAAACAGCCCGACCGATCATGGCGCGACGGCCACTCGCAATTCTCCGACATCGCGAACCCCATCGTCCGCATCCGGCGCAGCGTGCGCACGGACGCGGAGGGGCGGAAGACGTATTTCATCGAGGAGATGCAGGGGCCGGGGAAGGGCGAGCAGGAGAAGATGCCGCCGGAGCTGCGCAAGCGCATCTACGAGATCGGCATGAAGCGGGCGCTGCGCGATGCCGTGGACGAGGGCGCGGACGCGATTGCGTGGACGACCGGCGAGCAGCAGACGGAGCGGTATGACCTGAGCAAGCAGGCCGATGAAGTGCGCTACATTCCGGAAGATCAAAAGCTGAAGGTGTTCGGAAAGAACAGTGACGCGCCCATTCTCGAAGTGGAGGTGCCGCCGGAGAAGTTGGCGGACTATATCGGCAAGGACGTGGCAAAGAAGCTGCTCGAAAAACCATCCGAGGAATACGGCGGGCAGGATGTCCACATTCTTGAAGGCGCTGATTTGAAAGTCGGCGGCGAAGGATTGAAGCGGGTGTATGACCAGATGCTGCCGGCCATCGCGAACAAGCTGGCGGAGAAGTTCAAGGTGAAGGTGGGGACGGCGGAACTGCGCGTATTGGCCACCGAAAAGGAAGACGCTGCCCGCGTATTCGATTCAGAGCAGCAGGCTGCGGATTTTCAGAAGCTACGGGACGCAACCACCATCCACTCCCTCCCCATCCCCGAAGCCCTAAAGACGCAGCAGCGGGGCGGCAACGTGCTGTTCAGCCTCAAGGATTCGCGCGTCACCCCCGAGCAGGACCGCGCCTACGCCGATGCGGTGAAGCGCGGGGACACGGCGACGGCGCAGCGGATGGTGGATGCGGCGGCGAAGGCGGCGGGGCTGATTAAACTTTTCACTGGACGCAAATCACCACCCAAAAACCCGCTCAAAATTGTGGGTGACATCTGGGACCGCCCAACATGGTTGACAGACGACAGAAAGATAGCGGTGCGATACGCCCGAGGCTCCTCCAACCCGATGCCGACTCCCGGCAAGTGGGTGAAAGCATTTTATACACGCCTCGCAAATCCGTTCACTTTTGAGCGATCAGAGGAGGTGTGGAACTATCTTGACAAACACTTGCCGGATGAATCCCCTTTCACTCCAGAGGATGAAGCGTCCGATGTGAACGCGGCTGATTCTGGAGTGACACGCGATGCCCTACAGCGGCTTGGATTCGATGGCGTGCATTACACCGGAGACGATATGACGGGCGAAGGCGACCACCATGAATCATGGTTGGTATTCGACCCGAGCCAGATCAAATCCGCCGATCCCGTAACCCGCGACTCCGATGGCCGCGTGATCCCGCTCTCGAAACGCTTCAACCCCGACACGTCGGACATCCGGTTCAGCCTCAAGGACGAGAATCCCGAAGCGACCTCGACGACCAAGAAAGCCGTCATGGATAAAGAGCGCGAAGTCGCCATGCTGCAAGGGAGCGCGGACAAGCTCCTGCAAGACATCCGAAAAAGCGGAAGGCCGCCCACTGGCGAGGAGATGCAGCAGATAGCGGCGATTGACAGCATCATCGCAAAAAGGCAGGCGGAGATTCAGGCGGAAGCATCGAATGTCGCGCAGGGTGCAACCCCGCCAGAAATCAACATCGCAGACATGAACGCCGAGCCGCCGGACCGAGAGGAAACAGGCGAATCCGGCCCACGAACATACGGTGGCAAGTTCGACAGCATGGACGCACAGCGGGCGGAACGAGGATTGCCGCCTTTGGCGCGGAGATTCAGGAAGGCAAACCGCGTTCTTTGGGATGCCGCCGTCAAGCGATTCGAGACGGAACCAAAATGGGCGGACCGACTGGTTGACGAGATCAGCAGTGGCGAAAAAACCGTGCTGACAGATGAGGAATTTGCGGGAGTCTTTGCGCAGCAAATTGATCTGCACAACAAGCGGCAGGAGGCAGCGGATCGTGCGCGCGACCCGAACCTCAGCGAAGAAGAACAGCGTGACGCTCTTGACCAGTTTCAGTATTACGAGAAGAAATTGCAGGCATCCGAAATCCTCAAGGGGATGGCCGGCAGCGAGGCTGGAGCGGCGCTGCAATCGCTCAAACTTATGGCGAATGAAGACTTCTCGCTAGCCGCAATGGAAGCGAGGGAGCGCAAGGCCAAGCAGTCCGGCCTGACGCCAGAGGAAGTGGATCGAATCAGGGATGAGGCCACAAGGATCGCCAAGACTCAGGCTGATTTGGATGCAAGAAAAGCAGCCATCGAGGCCGCTGAAAGGATTGCCAATGCCGAAGCGAAGATTGCGGAGTGGAGCAAGATTCCGTCCCGCGTGCTGGAATACGCAAAGCAGAAGGTGAACGAGTGGGTGTCCGCTGGAAATGCTGCCAGTGAGCGGCTACGTGCCCGCGCGGGGCAGGCGAACGTCGGCGTTGATCCGACGATCCTTGGCGATATTTTCCTGTTTGCTCGCGGCAAGATCGCGCAGGGCATCGAGTCCTTTGGAAACTTCGCCGCAAGCACAGTGTCAGAGTTTGGCGAATGGGTGAGGCCGTATCTCAAACCCGCATGGGACAAGGCGATGAATTACCTGAACACCAACCAGCCCGGAAGGAAGGTGTCATCCAAACAGAAGGCCCGTCAGCAGGACGCCACAAAAGACGCCGCATCCATTGAGGACGGCATCCGGGCAATGGCGGAAGAAGGACTACCGGACGACATGGGTCGCTACGTGAAGCAGCTTGCCAATGAGTACGTGAAATCCGGGGCTACGACCGTGAAGGGCGTGATGGCTAGGCTGCACGCATTCCTTGATCCCGTCATGGGGAATCCGACTGATGACGTGTTGCTGGATTTGTGGACAGACTACGGCAAGGGCAAGGCCGCCACGGAGGACGCGCTCAAGAGGCTGCAATCGCAAATCCGGCAAGAGGCGCTGATCGTGCGCCAGATTATAGATGCCGAGGCCGCGCTCGTGCGCTCACAGGCTGGCGAGGATGTTGGTGATTACTTGAAGCTGACAGGGCAACAACGAGTTCCAGTGCGGGATCAGGCTCGCGCGTTGGCGCAGCAGCTTAACGAGCTAAAGAAGAAAATTCCGTCACCACAAGGCACGGCGGAATCTCGCCGACAGTCCGCGCTCGACGCGCTGGAGAAGTACACACGCAACCGCATCAAAGACCTTCGCTTCGAGATCGCGAAGGGTGAGCGCACCATCAAGAATCGCGGCGTCACTCCAACATCCCCAAACCTTGAGGCGCTAAGGGCCGAACTCGCGACAGTTGAGGCGGAACATTTGGCCGTGTTTGGTCGGCGCGAAGCAACGCCAGAGCAAAAGCTCAAGTCCGCCATCAAGTCAGCGGAGCGCGCAGAACAGAAGGCGCTGGCTGAACTGGAGGCAGCGAAGCGCGGAGTATTTACGCGACCTGTCCAGAAGGGGGCGGAGACGAGAAATGAAGTTCTGGTCATCCGCGCCAGAGCAGACGCAGCGCGCGCAGAGACGCAGGCTTTGAAGGAACTCGCCGGAGTGAATGAACAGACCAAGATCGCAAACCGCAAAGCCGCGATGCTGCGACAGATCGCCGACCTCACCGACCGACTCGCAAAAGGTGAATTTGAGAAGCGTCCACCAAGGCCGCCAGTTGACTTGTCAAAAGACCCCGAAGCCGTGCGAATCGCTTCGGACTTGCATGAGATTAAGAGCAACTACGCAAAGCGACTCCTGCACTACATCAAGGAGCGGCGTGGTGGCTACGAGAAGTTCACTGACGCGCTGTGGACTACCGTTACCGCTGACCGCTCACTCATGGGAAGCGGCGACTTGTCGGCTCCCCGCCAAGGAACACGCATGGCGTATTCTCATCCAATAATGGCGGCGAAGGCGATGTGGCGCTCGATCCGCACAATTTTCAGCCAAAAGCAGGCAGTGAGCTACGAGGCCGAGCGGAAGCTGCGCCCGAACTACGCTCTCTACAAGCTCATGAAGATACAGATGCCGTCCGTCGAGGCGGAGGCACATGATCGCATGTCGGAAGAAGGAGTGCGTTCCAACATCGAGGACTGGGCGGACATCAAGCTGTCCGGCAATCCGCTGCTTGTGCTGCCTAAACTTGTTCCCAAGTTGCTCGGTCACTACGTTCGCGCCAGCAGTCGAACCTTCACCACCTTCCTGAATGAACTGGCCGCTGACGTGGCTGATTATCGCATCAATGAACTGCGTGACAAGCCGATGTCGAAAATCGAAAAAGAGGCGCTTGGCGATATGATCAACAGCGGGCGTGGGCGCGGACTAAAGGCCGGTGCCGGAAAGCTGGCGCAATTCCTCTTCTACTCTGCGAATTTCCTCGCGGCGCGGGCGAAGAACCTTTCGGGCTATCACATTTGGAGGCGCAATTCCTCTATGCAAATCCGCAAGATAGCACTCAAGGAGCAGTTTCGCGCGATAGCTGGATGGATGGTGGTTTCAGCCATCTCGCGCTATTTTTACGGAGACACTGGGGATGACGAAGATATGATTGATAAGGCTAAACGTCTTTTCAAGCCGACTGTGACAGACAGTGACGCCCGCATGGAGTATGACTACACGGGTGGCGAGGCGAAACTTGTGCGGCTAGGCGCTGCGCTCATTGAAGGCATCTCCACAACCATCCAGGCCATGCTGTCCGGCCAAGAAGAAGCCGACAAGCAGCGGGCGTTCACGTCATACGCAACTATCGGTAGCGAGTTTCGCTCGATCTCCTCGCCGTGGGCGGGTGCGGTGCTTGACCTTTTCACAGGGAGCAACTATGACGGGAAGGTGCCAACCGTGCCAAGCATTGCTAGCAACCTGACGGTGCCGTTAGCGTGGCGGAGTGCTGATAAATTTTTTGAGCGGGCTGGGTTCGCAAAGACTGTCGTAGCGAAGTTGCAGGAAGCCATCGGTGTCGGTGTGAGCGTTAAGAGGGACAAGTCTGCACCCAAGGAGCGGAGATACAGCCGGTGAGCGCCGTTGAATACTGGTGGCGCAACAGGAACTTCCCGCGCGACAAGGCAATCGTTCCGGGCACCGATGAGGTAATCCACCGCGGTAGCGCGGAGCAGTGCTACGAGGCGTGGAGTGCCCGCTGTGCGCAGCTTGGCCTGACGTTCGACAACGAGCTTGCGGTGTTCGGGGATTGCTCATGCAAGGCGCTCCCAGAGAGCCTGCGTGACGAGGCGTGCGCGAAGATGAGCGATGCCGCGCCGGAGGTGCTGCGACAGAAGCGACTCATCGGCTGGCGGGACATCAAGGCGTTCCTTGCCAAGGTCGCTTCGTGGTGGAAGGCTGGCGAGTGCGTGTCTCAGGACGAGGCGGATCGTCGCGCCGCCATTTGCGCTGGCTGCGAGCTGAATCAATCCGCATTTCTCCCCGGCTGCCCCGGCTGCACCAACATGGCAGCGGAGGTTTTCAAGTTCATCGGTGGCAAAAAGACCGCCAGCGATGCGGCGTTGAAGTCATGCGGGGTTTGCGGGTGCCAGAACTCCGTCATTGTATGGGCACCGCTTGATGTTCTGGTGAAGAACGAGACAGAGTTGCAGGAACCGCCTTCGCACTGCTGGAAGCGGATGCCCTAGAACCAGTTCTTTTTCACGCCGACCTGATTCTCGTTTCCGATCCACCGCCCATTCTCGCGCACCACGATGCTGTTCTGAATGGTTTCGTCCGGGCAAACCTCCAAGACGAATGGACGGCCAAGCCCAATCGCGACCCATGCTGGGCATGATTGGTTGCAGATGACGAACCGCGCCGCCATCATCAGCTTTGCGACTTCGAGCAGGTTCTTCGTCGGCTGATAAATCACGTCCCTGCAAACGTACTTCTCGAATGCCTTGTGCTCATCCGGCGACCCGATGAACAGCGCGTCCCTAAACTCAGCGGCATAACCCGGCATCGGCATCCTCGTATTGTGATACCGCGGCGAACGCGAGAACACGACCGGCCCCTTCCCTGCCTCGCCCTCGAACGGCACGGTCAGCCACGGCTCCTCGGACACTCTGCCGAGCTTTAAGTAGCGGGCGATGCACTGGATGATGTTCTCCTGAAAGTGCGGTGGCGTGCGGAAGTGCGACACGTCAATCGCGCCGGCTGGCAGCGGCCCCCACGACACGCTGCGGATGTAGGGCTGACACTCCAGCAGCGGCCTGATTGACTCGTAGCGGGCACCCTCCATTGATTCACGGCAGAAGCCCTGACCTGTGCCGACGCCGGGCGGTGGTGGTGTGATGACGATGTGACCTCCGCCCATGTGCCGGATGCTCGGCAGCATGGCGATGCAGTCACCGATGTCGCCAGCGATGGCGAACGTGCGTTCAGAATTGCCGGTGACGGTGACTGGCGTGGACATAGCCTTCACTTGGTCAATGAATGGCAGCGGCGGAACGATCTCAACCGGAAGCAACGCCTGCCTTGCCTCCATCCGCGCCTTGCGTGCCTTTTCCAGTCCAGCCAATGCCGCTGGCGTCATTGTTCGTGTTCGTTTTTTTGTCTCCATGTTCTCTGTTCGTGTATCGAGTTGTGTTGTGTAATTACTGGCTAGGCCGACAGGTGGCGCTCTGCTTAAACGTGCCCGGCCTACGGTCGTAGTCGGATGAGCCACAGGCATAGACTGTCCTTGGCGTCATCGCGTCCACTTCGGGCGACCCGCAGATGGGGCATACATCGCTCGGCGGCCTAGCCACTTCATGCAGCGAACTCGCCCCCTGCGTGCTGTCCGCGTTTGATTCTGATTCGTTCATTTTTCTCCTTCGGTTGAGGTTGTTGTCGGCGAGTCGCTGATGGCGACGTTAGGCGTGAAAGTCCATGTCCACTCCGAGTTCCTTTGCCGCTTCGATGAAGCCGCGAAGATGTTCCTTGGTGACGTTGAGTTTCTTCGTCAGGTGATAGACCCATCCCAGCACCTTTTGCGGCGTATTCATTCGGCTGTGTTCGATTGGGTAGCCGTTGCCGTTCGGATATATCAGCAGTTCTATGTATCCGTTTTCACGCCTAACAAGCTCACTGGAGCGAACCGGCTTGGGCGTTTCCGTTTTGTCAGTCGTTGGTGTCATAAAGTTTTCAGTGTCGTCGGGAGCGCGCTTCCAGCCGGTCGCTCAGTTCGGGCGGTACGCCTCACCAGCTTAATGATGTCTCGGCAGATGCAAAATGGAAGACGCACTACACAAATACAGAGAAAGATCGCCTCGAATATCAGCCTTGGAGCTGACTCGGATGCGCAAATGTGTAGGAGCGAAAGGCTGCTAGAGTAATGCCACCAAGGCGTAATATGGCGATGCGCTGAACTCGCCTCCTGCGTGTTGTCGTCGTTTACGGTAGTCATAGAGTCTTGGTTTCAGTCTACCGTTTCTATCGGCGAATCGGCGAACTTCGTGTTCGTTTGGGTTTCGTCATTTGATGATCTTCGACTGAATCTCCGGCGAGTTGAAAATCTCAACGCGCCTTTCGTTGCTGCGCCCCGGCAAGTGCAGCAGGAAGTCTCCCGGCTGCCAGTGTCCAGGTTCATCCGCCCCGTTCGTGTCGGGATACTCTGTGTAGAGGTAGGAGTTCATCGCCCGCTGCGGAAGCCATGCGGCGAATCCCGGCTTCTGGAATTTCAGAGCGGAATCCATTGCGTCCTGTTCGCCGTTAACCCCTAGTTCGTGCTCCAGTTCAATCGTCATCATCAGGAAGCTCTTAGCGGCTTTCGTGTTTCGGATGATGTAAGCGCCGGAGTTGAAGCCGTTCACGTCGGTCGTAACGATGATGTCGGCGGTCGGATGGATGAGGCTTTCGAGCGGCACCAGCGGATTAGTGATGAGGATGTCGAGATCCACCACGAACAGGGCGTCGAACTGAGGCGGCGCGTCAAACACGGCCTGCGTCTTGATGAAGCCGAGCTTCCGCGTGCGGGGCTTCCAGTCGTCGCCTGTTGCGAGACAGAAGGCGTATCCGTGCATCGCGCAGTAATCCTTGAACGCTGGCACCGTGATGTCGGCGACGGGCGCAAAGGATGGAGTAGTGAAGGCTAGGATGCCGATGTTCATTTGCGGCGAAGTGCTCCGAGAAACATCGGGTTTGCCAGTTCGGTGTGGTGGTACGTGTCGTTCCCCGCCTCAAGATTGCCAGCGACGACCTCCGCCTCGATGTCCTTCCACGGAATAACGACTTCCTCGAACGCGCCGGTTGCCAGCAGTTCGTTGTAGCACTGTTCCACGCCGATGAATTGCGAGCGGAAATCATGGAAGGCGATGATGCCGCCCTTCACCATGCGCGGCGCAACGATGTCGCACTCAGCGCGGCACAGTTCGTAGGAGTGGTCGCCGCTGTCGAGGAACACGAAGGCTAAGTCGCCCGCGATGCGAGGCAACGCTTCGACCGATGGAGCAATATGGAAGATGAAAGTTGACTCGCTCACGGATTGCAGGTCGCCGAGGATGGCGGCTGTCGGACGCTTGAATTCAGGGTCGATCATGTGCAGTTCGCATTCTTCATACAGCGCCGAGGCGATAGCGACCGCACTCTTGCCGGAATGACTCCCGCTCTCGATGCAGATTCCAGATGGAGTGAAATCGACGAGACGAGACAGGGCCAAGCCCTCCGCGCATGACATCGCGCCGGGTGTGGATTTGAATAGGGACAGGGTAGTTGAGTTCATAGTGGTTGGTGATGAATACAGCCGAATTTCGGGCCGAACCTGGGCATGTTTGGATGGTCGTTAGATGAAGTTGGTTCAAAGCTGATTCTACTGATGGATTTCTCCGTGAAGATAGCCTCACTGTGAATCATTCCGCAATATCCGAAAGCCTTGTTTGCGACGTATCTCCTGCCGCTGAAATCACCAGCCGACTCCTTTTCTGAAATGACAGTGGAGTAATCGAGCATGTCTGGATTCCTCCACCATTTACATGTGTCGCAAGTGCTCATAAAGGAAGCGCCGCGCAGTCGTTCGGGTACTGTATTTCGCCGCAGCGACGCACGTAATCACGCACCTCGTCAAAGCTCATCGCGTTCAGCTTCTCCATCACGCCGCGGTGATAGGCGCTCCAGCAGAACATGAGCAGCCGGTCGTCGCAGCGTGGCGGGTAGATGACGGATTCGTTGTTGGACAGGGCCAGCATGTGCTCCAGCCAATTCAGTTTTCGCACTGGTTCGCCGAATTGCTCCCATCCCCACTCAGGCTCGCGCAGCATCCGCTCCAGCACGTCGAATTTCAGCCACTCGCGCTTGCAGGCGAACGCTCGCGTCGAGGCCCATGTGTGCTTTCCGAAGCTGGCGTCGTCCACGGGGCGCGGACTGCACGGCGACGGGTAGCTGACGAAGCGGTATGATTCCAGATGGGACAGCCACGCTTCCACGGCTTCCTTGTCGCGGGTGAAGCAGGCGGTATCCATGTCGAAGTGCGCCACGATCTCTCCGCGCGCCTGATTGAGCGATTGAATGTAGCTCACGTCATTGAATCCGTTGAACGGATCGGCCCCGCGATACTTCTTGGAGTGCTTACGAAGCACTACGCAGTCGCACAGCCGGTTCAGTTCGCGCAGCGCGTCCTCCGGCACGGGTTCGTGAACGTCAATATAGGCAATGAACTCGGCGTCGAAGCCTTGGAAAAAGCGGCGCTTGTTCACCACGTTGCCCACCAGCAGGTCGGAGCACGTCACGCCCATGTTGTGCGCCTCCATCGTGGTGCGCTGCGGGCGGGTGTCGAGGTTGATGATGCAGCTCAGCATGGTCAGTATCCCAGTTTCGCCAGCACCAGCGCCAGCATTCCGTCAGATTTTGCCGAGCCATTGAAATGCACCACGCACGGCTCCGCGCCGGTCGCCAGCACATTGATGCGCTCGCCACTCAGATCCAGATCATCCGGCGTGACGCTGTGCATGTTCAGCGCGATGCGGCACTCGGTGTCGAGGGCCATTGATTTCGGCCACTCAGCGAAAGCGCGAAGCCAGATTTCCTGGTCGTTCACATGAGTCATTGAACCGTTCTCGTTCTTGTAGTCGTCCCGGATGTTTTCCGCGTCAATGTGCCGTAGCGCCGCGAGCATCGCGTCCGTCTTCGCCACGCAGACGCCGCTGTTGAGGTAGCGAAAGCCTCCCGGCGCATCAGGAAACACGGCATCGCGGTCGCACCCGATGTCAGGGAACAGGTTCCTCTCCGCGCCCCACACAATCGGCGCATCGTATTCCGCATACGCCGCCATGATGTCGCACGGCGGGCGCGCAAGAACCGTATCGAAGGCGTCGAGAAAGAGGATGTGGTCGTCGGTGATCTGGCCGGACTCGATGGCGCGCAGCAGCAGTCGCGGCTTGTTTCCAAGTCCGCCCCACGGCTGGCCCCATCCGAGGATCAGCGGTTCATGTCCGAAGCGCCGGCACGATGCGAGCATGGCGTCGAAGCAGAAATAAGAGGCCGCTGGTTTAGCGTTGGCGACGGTTACGATTTGCATTTTAGTTACCGGGAAATATCTTTTCGAGCAACGCGAGCACCTGCTCTCGCATCTGTTCTGGCGAAACAATCTTCAATCCATCCCGAGGAAAGTTAATCGCTTCAAGCGCAGACGTGGATACAGGCGAGTAAAAATTGTGATCGCTCCCACCCCATACGTAAAACGTGACATCGTTCTCACGCATGGTGAGTAGTTGATAAAATGTGGGGTTTCCCGGCGGTTTAGCGCCGAGTGTTGTCCAGGATTTTTCATTGGAAACAAAGATGGATGTCAGTGATCTGTTGCGTATTGCTTCGTTGGCGCTCATAGTAATTTCTGGATGGCAGGCATGAAAATCTCCTTCACATACCGCTCGTGCCGGAGTGAGTCCGCGGCGGCGTGGTTCAGTAGGTAGGCCCGATACAGGTAGTCGGCATCGCGGCCACGCACCGCCTCCCACAGCGCATCCACAGGAGCGTCGCCGAGCGCGATCCCGCACTGGTTCACTGAGTAGGCCAGCTTGTCCGACAGCATCGCGATGATGCTGTTGTTGATCTCGCCGTGCCGGAACGTCTTCACTCCGCAACCCGGCGCTGCAATGACGACCTTCGACTTACCGAACCAGCGGATCGTCTCGTCGTTGCTCACGCGGGCGTAGTGCGGAGTGTGAATCGCCGCCCAGATGCTCGGCCTGTCCTTGCGGGCAATGCAACGGTCGAGGTGATCAAGCTGGCTGCAAACGTCGTAGCCGAGCCGCTGAGAGTGCCTGAAAATATCGCCATGCAGATGCGGGCGGAACGGATTGGAAAGCCCCCACTGGAAGAACACGTCAATGGGCCGCGCGTTGAATCGTTCCTCGGTGTCCGCCTGAACCTGCGCGGAGTAGTTGAGGTATTCAATGGGGCGCACCGTGTCGGAAACGTCCTTTTGCAGAAGCTCGCGCTGGAAGGTGATGAGCGGAGGATGATCGCGGATGAAGGCGTCGAGCTTTGCCCACTCATCGCCGCCGAACCATCCATGAGCGAGGCGGTCACGCCCCCACAGGTGACTCGTTTGCTGATCCCATTCGGGGCCGAACTCGGAGAAATCCAGCAGCACCCACGGCTTGCCTTCAAGCGTCCCGCGCAGTTCATCGCGGAACTGGAAGCCGTCCAGCCGAGTGATCGGCACCACGGCGATGTCGCGGCCCTGCGGTAGCGCTTGCAGGAAGCGCGACACAGGCGGGTCAACGCGACGGGCTGCGTCAGGACTGAGGACTGGGAAGGTCATTCGCGGGTTTCTTAGGCCACCTTGCTGCCACAGCTTTCTTGATGTTCAGCCGAACCGCGCGCAGCTTTTTGGCCGATTTCGACCACCCTCCTTTTTGGCTCATTTGCTTTTGTGTCATCTTGCATTTGTTCTCGCTAACCGCTTTGCGATACTGCGTCAAGCGGGAATTTCAATCGCCTGCGCTTTTTTCGGCAGGCCGTCGTCTTTGAACAGCGTGACGTGCAGCAGGGAATTCGTCCGCACCGCCTTGTCCTCTGGAATCGGCGCGACCTTATCCAGAACCTCCGCGATGGTCTTGAACGTCTTCATCATCTCAGGGGCGATGATCTCATCCTCGTCCAGCGTCTCCATCTTCTCGATCATCCGGCGAGCCTGCCGAGTGAGGCGCATCCGAAGCGCGAGGGCGACCTTCTCGTGCGGCACATTATCCCACTGTGCACCGCGGATGTTCATCAGCCGCTTCTGCTCGTTCAATTCCCTTGTCGCGAGCGGCAGCCGTGCCTCGCTTTCCTGCACCACGATACCCGTGCTTACGTCCTCCACAATCGCATCCTGGTCGTAAGCCCTGCGTGTCGGATCATCCTGCGTACGGGCGACCGGCTGCTTCCACCGCTCCTTCTCGGCCCACTTCTCAACGTCCACCCGCTTCACTTTGTAGGTGTCGCAGATCGTCCGCATCGCAGTGCCCATCTCGTAGTGCATTTTCACCCGATCCTTCACGCGGTCCATCGCCTCCTTTTTGTCCATCCGCATCCGGTTCAGGAACTCGTTGGCGGCACGGTTTCGCGCCTTCTTGATGGCACCGATGTCGCTGTCCAACGTGATCTCCACGTCCGTTCCTTTCGACCACTCCGCCAGTCGGTCAACTCCCCAGTGGCACGGATGTTCAGTCACTTCTTCTTTAGGCATTTCAGGGAGAAAAGCACAAACCGCTTACTTTGTCTTGCCTTTTTACGCTTTTCACGTAAAAACCCATCCGTGTCTCGCAAATACGAACTCGACTGGCCGGATGAATTTGATGATCTGAACATCGAGTTGAAGTGCTTCCGGTATGATCACAAGGAGGAGGATGGCGGACTTGGGAAAGCGGGGCATTTCTGGAGGATCGTCGAACTGCTGTGGGGCAAGAAAAACAAGCGCAAGTATTTCCAGATTCATCCGTGGGCCGAGACGATGATCGCGCAGGCGTGCCGCTGGCAATACCTCGGAATCGCGGGGCCAGGAAACGTCGGCAAGTCGGATTGCATGGCATTATGGGCAATCGTGAACTGGCTGTGCGACCCGGTGAACACGATGGTCATCGTCACGTCCACCACTCTGACAGCCTCACGGAAGCGCATTTGGGGCAGCATTGTGGACTACTACAACGCCGTGCCCGACATGCCGGGCAAGCTGGTGGACAGCCTTGGTATCGTGCGGACGAGGATGCCTGGAAACGAGGCGAAGATGTCCGACAAATCAGGCATCTCGCTGGTGGCCGGCGAAGCCGCACACGAGAAGGAGAGCATGGACAAGCTGGATGGCTGCCACAACAAGCGCGTCATCATGGTCGCGGACGAGCTTCCGAAGCTGTCTCCGGGGCTTGTGAAGTTCGCGACGGGCAATCTTTCCAAGAACGAGTGGTTCCAGTTCATCGGCATCGGCAACCCGAAGTCGAAATACGATCCGCACGGGCTGCTATGCACACCGAAGGTTGGATGGGGCGAAATCTCAGACAAGGATTACGAATGGCAGACGCAGCTTGGCTACTGCATCCGGTTCGACTCAGAGCTTTCACCGAACATCCTCGCTGGCGAAGTGCTGTATCCGTTCCTTCCGAAGATCGAGGACGTGGCGATGAGCAAGCACCAGAATGGCGAGGACTCGATTGTGCATTGGAGTCAGTGCCGCGGCATGTGGCCGCCCGAAGGCAGCGACCCGGAGTGCATATTGTCAGAGGCGGACATGGTGCAAGGTGACGTGATGGCAACTATGGTTGAATGGACCGGAGCGCCAATCCCATGCGCCTCGATTGACCCGGCGCGCAGCAGCGGCGGTGATGCCTGCAAGATGACGCTCGGACTACTTGGCTCAACAGTCTCAGGTAGTCGCGTGCTGATGGTCACGAAAAGCATCCAACTCAACGACAGCAAGGGCGACCCTCGGCCATACAACTTCCAGATCGCCTCGCAGTTCGTCTCCATCTGCCGCGAGCACGGGATCACGCCGGAGAACATGGCCTACGACTCAACTGGACCGGCTGGCGAGATCGGCCCCATCATCTCCAACATGGTAGGAAACGCCGCCCTTCATGCCGTGGACTTCAACGGCAGAGCATCAGACCTGACGCACGGGATTGACGCGAAGCCGTGTAGCGAGCTTTACGCCGACAGGGTTTCGGAGCTTTGGCTGGTCATCAAAGACTACATCCGCAGCGGTCAAATCAAGGGACTGACCACCGAGATCATTGACGACTTGCTGGCGCGCAGGGAAGTGCTGCGCAAACAGGGACTCAACGGCACCAAGCGGGCGGTGGAGAGCAAGAAAGTCATGCGCAAGCGGATCAAGCGAAGCCCGGACGCAGGAGATTCGCTGGCGATCCTGCTCGACCTTTGCCGGAAGCGATTTCGGTTTCGCTCCGAAGTTGCGGTCGCGCAAAACGTCACGAGCGCAGAGAGCTGGCGGAAGCTACGCGATCACGCCATCCGATCCGACAGGATGGCTTTACCGATGAACCTTGAGGACATCGGGCAAGGCGATGGCGCTGAGTCGTCCGGCGGTTGGGAGCCGGAAGTCGAAGTGGAGATTGACTACGGATTCGGACAATAATGCTGATCGTCTTTCCATTCTCCAAGAACGACATCCACCTTGCCGTGCCGCTGATGGAGTGGATTCGCAAGCTCGGCCCGTATCCGCGGCACGATCTGTTGCTGGCGTACTCTGAAGAACTCTCACCGCTCCAACGCGAGACGGTGGCGATGAATGCCCGCAAGTGCGGCTGGCGCACGCCGCCCGTCGCCATCAACGCCCTCATCACGCATCAATCATGGCCCACCGCCCCGAACGACATCTTCCGCCAGTGTGTCGTCGCAGCCGAAACGATGGGGCGACCGTGGATGTTTGTGGAGCCGGACTGCACGCCGATTCGCCGCGGATGGGCGGACATGATCGCCGACGCCTACAACGAGAATCCATCGGTGCCGTTCATGGGTGTAATTGACGACACCTACGTTGATCTCGGCGGCAACACGCTGCACAAAATCGGCGAGCACATGTGCGGCTGCGCGGTGTATCCGCCGGCGCTGCGAGCTTACACGATGGCGCATCTTACATGCATGGACGCATTCGATCTCGCCATCGCGAAGGACATCCGCCCGCACGCCAGAAGCTGCCCGCTCATGCAGGATAATTGGAGCACGGCGAACTACCGATGGGAAGGCGACCGCATCGAGTGCGATCCGGCGACGCTCCGCGTGGCGCTGTCTGGACGGTCAATGACACGCCCTGTGCGGCAGGACGCGGTGTTTCTTCATGGCTGCAAGGACGGAAGCCTCATACGCCTACTTTCAGCGGAAACGAAAAAACGCGAGATTCCAGCGGAAATAATGCAGATTTCTGAGGAAGATGATGGACATGCGTGGGTTTTTACGCCAAAAGCGGAAAAAGCCAATCCGCGCCAGAAGCGTCGGATTGGAAGAAAAGCCAAACGTCGCAGAGGCTACCAATTCGCCGCACACCATAAATCCACATGAGCAACGAGATCACGCAAGGCACCCCCAACGAGCTGGCTCCATTCCCGATGAAGGGCAAGCCGCCGGGCGCGAGGCTCAAGGATGCCGCCGCACTCCAGAGCATCTACTGGCGGATGTTGCAGGACGACTCGCTTTCGGCGATGCAGCGATACGGTATTCGTCAGCAGATCAACGGCGCAGCCCCATACGCCACTTCGACGAAGAAGAAGGCCGCGAGCTTTGGCGGCAGCAACCTGAACTTCGGTTCCGCGAAGTCCCGCATCGTCCGCTCCACTACGGTCTATAACGACATGCTGGACACCCTCAAGGCGTTCATCGCGGCTGAAATTCCGATCAACCTTTACGACGACACGACACGCCAGAACGCAGAGGACACGGTGGCAGAGGAGTGGACGGTGATGATCCGTGACTGGAATGACTTCGACCCGCGATTCCAACTGCTGGCAAAGGAGTTCATCGAACACGGCGTCAGTCTAGCGCATTTCCCGAAGGATTTCGACTGGCGGTTCGACGCTGCCGGCCTCGACAACTTCCTGATTCCTCGCGACACCCGAAACTCGGAAGAGTTCGTGGACATCCTTTTGCAGACGAAAGACGAGATCCCGAGCGCGCTCTATCAGATGATCGAGAACGAGAAAGCCGCCGAGGAAACCGGCTGGAATGTGAAGGCGGTAAAGAGGGCAATGGTTCGCGCCACGGCTTTTGCTGGAAAGCGAATGCCAAACACATGGGGGCCGGAGTGGGGGAAGCTCAGTCAGATGATCAAGGGGAACGATCTGCAAAGCAGCTACTCCACAAATGCGAGGGTGTATCTGGTTCACGGCTGGATACGGGAATTCGACGGCAGCTTCTCGCACTACATCGCCGAGCGTGACCCCGCCGGATCTAGCGACGGTGTGGACAACAGCGCGGATTTCCTCTACAAGAAAGTCTCGCGGTTCCCTCCTGAATCGAACTGCTTTACCATCTTCTGCCTCAACGTCGGCGACGGCTACTACCACAGTATCCGCGGGCAGGGGTATGACCAGTTCCCGTTCATTCAAACCGAGAACAAAATGCTCAACGATCTGGTGAACCAGTTCCGTCTCGGCACCACCACGATGCTGAAAAAGTCGAGCGTCAACGCGATAGACGAGTCACCGATCATCATCAGCAACGGAATGGCGATCATCTCGCCCGAAGTGGACTACGTGGAGCAGAATATTCAGGACCACACCCGCACCACGATGCCGGTGATGAACTTCCTCGGCATCAAGCTCGATGCTGTCAGCCCTACAATCGGCGCAGGAAACGCCAACCCCGGCAGTCCGGTGATGACGAAATACCAGCTTCAAGCAGAGCAGAACACAGGCTCGACCTTGAACACATCATCGGTGAATATGTTCAACCGTTCGTGGAAGCGGCTACTTCGCGAAATGTTCCGCAGGACGCAGGAGATCATCAAGAACGAGCGATACGACGACTTCCCGGAAGTGAAGCAGTTTGTGACCCGATGCGGACGGCGCGGCATCACGGAAGAAATGATCATGGCTGTGGAGCGCGTGAACGAAGTGCGAGCCATCGGCGCGGGTTCACCTGGTGCGCAGCAGGCCACGATGGATCGGATGACGCAGCTCATGCCGACGTTCGACGAGCGCGGGCGCGCGATGTTCCTTCACGACAGCGTGACGCTTCTGGTCGGCAACCGCAGGGCGCAACGCTACATGCCGTTGCAGGACAAACCCCGCCCCGTGCTCGACCAAGGCTTCGCGCAGATGGAGAACGCGCTCATGTTCGGCGGCGGAAACATTGACCCGCTGGACGGCCAGAACCACACCATTCACGCAATGGTTCACATGGGCGGAAACGACCCCGGCCCAGACATCGCATCCGCGATCAAGACGCTGGAGGACTGGCGCAACAACGGCGAGCAGGGTGACATCGCCGAGCTTCAACCGCAGATCGCATTTCTCTCGCTTCTGATCCCGCACACTGAACGGCACGTTCAGGCAATGGCGGCAGACCCGACACGCGCAGAGCTTGCAGCCAGCTACCGGAAGGCGCTCAGCGATTATTCCGCCATGTGGATGACCTACGTGCGCCAACTGCAAAAGGCACTCGACGAGCGCGCATCGGAAGCCGCGCAACAGGAACAGCCCGACCCGGTGGAGCAGGCGAAGATCGCGAAGATGCAAGCCGAAATGGAAATGAGCAAGCGCAAATTCCAGACCGAGCAACAACTGAAAGTCGCGGACGTTCAGACCAAGATGGAGATTCGCAAGCGCGAGTCCGACGTGAAGATGTCCATCGCCATCAACAAGGCAAACGCCGAAAAGCTGGCGAAGATGCCACAAGGCGATCCGATGGCCGACACACTACCGCCCGCAAGCCGCAGCGACTTCGTGACCAACCGGACGGCACGCACTCCGAACGTCTGATCCCTTGAAACACTGACATCATGCCTGACTTCACCACACCCGCCGAATGGCGATCCAACCGCGGCAAACAGCGCGAACTCGAAAAGGTGCTCGAACTGCCGATTCTCCGCGAGGCATTCGCCACCATCCGAGGAGTCAGCCGCCCAAACGTGATCGGCACGCTGAGTATCGAATCCATCGCCATCCGCGCCGCGCAAATCGCGGGCAAGCATGACGCACTCGACGACCTAGTGCGACTGACCCAAAAGCCGGAAAAGCCGCATCAAGAGTCCGACGCGCACACGATGATGACGCCAGAGGACACCTACAATCTCACCAAACAACAACAAGAACCCTGACACCATGCCTGAAGAAACCGCCACACTACCCGCCGCTGAACCGCTCACGTTCCAGCCCTTCGCTGACATCAAGGACGATGCTGTGCTGAAAGAGCACACAGCGCGCTCCGCGAAACTCCAAGACCCCGATCCCGCGCCGAACGACTACGAGCCGATGACGCTCGCAAACCTGAAAAAGCTGGCGGAGAAAACGCCCGGCGGTGAGAAAGTTGAGCCACCCGAGATCGCGGAAGTCGAAAAGCCGAAGGCCGAACCCGCCAAGGAAGTCACCGCAAAGTCTGACATCACGGACGAGACGACGGACGACGAACTCAACAAGCGGATCGAGGACGCATCGAAGGGCATGTCGAAGTCGGCGCGCGAACACCTCAAGCAGAGCAACTTTGATGCGCGGGAATCCAAGCGGCAAGCCAAGGCCGCGCTCGCCGAAGCCGCAGCTGTGCGTGCCGAGTTGGAAGCTGCGAAGAAAACCGCGCCAGACAGCGACGCGGTGCAGTCACTTCAAAAGGAACGTGAGGCGCTGCAAAAGCGCATTGACGAGCAGGAATCGGAACTCGCCGGCAGCCGCGTGGAAAAGACGCAGATGTTCAAGAACGAAATCGCCAAGCCGATGAGCGAAATCGAGGCGCAGTTCAAGGAATTCTCCGCCGACTACGACGTGGCAGCCGAGGATCTGATCGAACTCGCCTCACTCAAAGGCCGCGCGCAGGACAACCGGTTCGAGGACGTAACCGCCGACTGGCCCAAGCGCAAGGCTGACAAGCTGGCCGGGCTTCTGGACGACCACGCGAAGCTCCAAGAGAAGCGCAACGAAGTGCTCGCCAAGGCCAAGGACATCTACAACAACACTCTCGCCCAAGAGCTCGAGCAGCGCGACCTTGCCGCGGCGAAGAACGTGAGCGAGCGCAAGACCGCCATCCCAAAGGTGTGGGACGAATCCGTGCTCGCCGCCGCGCCGTTCCTCAAGGACACCGCCGACAAAGAACTGGCGGAGCGCGTCAATTCGGTGCGCAGCTTTGTGGACGCGGCTGACGACAAGTGGTTCTCCGAGCAGCCTGTCGCCGAGCGCGTCCGCCTCACCGCGCAGGCAGCGGCATTCCCGCTCGCCGTCCGGCAGCTTGAAGCCGCCAACGCGGAGATCGCCCGCCTCAAACGGCACAACGGCGAACTCAAAGGCGCGACGCCGAGCGCAGGCGGCGATCCGGCTGCGCGGGAGAGGCGCGCGGAAGCCACGCCAACCGGAACCGCGTGGAATCCGTTCGGTCGGAAATAATCTACCGGGAGGCGCGGGTTCGAATCCCGCTGAGTTTGTCCGTTCTCATGGTGTAGTGGATAGCACGCTGAATCGCCCGGCGCGGAGCGTTAAAAACGGACACCCCCTGAAAATACTTGTTGACTTTTTACGGATTCACCGTAAAAAGCCCCCACGCCTCGCATCTGTTTAATGCGAGCAGTCATGCGTAAGACTGCCAAAAATTCTGCGACAGACAAAAGGAACCAGCCCCTTCCATCGGGAGGATTTTCTGGAACCACAACCACACAAGGCAGTGTGGAACTGTACGCAGAACGCACTGCCGCAAGAAAATTCACAGTTACACTATGGCAGTCGATAATATTACTCAAGTTCTGTTAAGCGAAACGGGGCGCATGCTCCCCGGCGAAATCCTTCACCGCGGCATTATGACCTCCCCTATGCTTGGCCTCGTCCAGCAGGGCAGTTGGTCGGACGGCATGGGCTACCAGGTCGCCGTCACTCAAGTCGAGCGCACCCTCCCGGCCCCGTCTGACACCTACTCAGACGGCGGCAGCGTGTTCAACCCCGCATGGGCAGCCAGCGGCGGATGGCAGGACATCGGCACCGCCGGCTTCGGCACTACCGCGCAGAACAACTGCGCACCGCCGGAGATCAATCTCCAGCAGGGCACCAGCAAGACACTGTTCGGCTTGCAGCACATCCAGATCAACTCGCCGCGCTTCTGCGTGCGGGATCTGGCGGCTGCGTTCGACGGTGAACGGCAGTTCGGCATGATCAAGAAGAACCTCGCCGACATCACGAACTGGATGCTCGCCGAGAAGTTCACCTACGACTACGTGACGCTCTGCGCCAACAAGTACGTCTTCACCCGCAACGGCATCGTCTCGACCAACAACGGCTCCGGCACGGTTGGCACGTTCAACGACGCCGGCGCGCTCCAAGCCGCAGGCGCTGCGCTCCCGACAGCCCTCACGATGCCGTTCCTGATTGACCTTCAGGATCAGGTCAACCGCGACGGCGCATTCGAGGACTCGCTGGCGACCGACGACGGTGCGCCCGTGCATGGACTCATCACCAGCCAACAGCAGGCCCGCAACCTCATGGTCGCGACGCCTCAGCTCGACAACTTCCGCTGGAATCGCGACCGCGTGCCGGAACTGCTCAAGCCGCTCAACGTCACCCAGCCTCCGATCAACGGCCTCCAGTTGCTCAAGACATCGGTGGCGGCGCGCTGGAACTACACCAACGGCGCGTGGGTCAAAGTGGAACCGTTCTACTTCAAGACCGCCAATGTCGGCGGCTACAAGCTGGAGCGGAACCCCAGCTACGAAACCGCGCTGTGGGAGGACGTGATCCTCTTCCACCCCCGCCTCATGGAAATCATGTGGCCCGGCAGCGTGGCGAACACCAACGGCACCACGTTCAACAACGTGAACTACCGCGGCATGTGGGAGTTCCTGAACTACCGCACCGACACGAACAAGCAGGGCAGCACGGGCATCTTCAACGGTGTCTTCATGCTCGGTTCGATGCCGCAATACACCACGTTCGGCGCGGTTATCCGCTGCGCGCGGAGTGCGTTGAATCCTCAGTACGCATCCACGCCGTATCCGGCCTAGTAGCTTAAACGCTGCTTAGTGAACAACTTAGCAGCCATTCAAGGAGGCTGCGCCGTCGTCAGGGCGGCGCAGCCAACTCCTTACAAAACTTGACTCCTGACCCTAACCTGACAAAACCCTGACACCAATTTTCGAGCACGGTATTTCCCTATGCAGCTCATTGTAGATGTAGATTCCCGCCGGCTCAGTCTCGGCCCAGTGCCGCCCGTGCGTGGCGAGACAATCCCTGGCACGCTCACCTTTATGAAGGGCGGGGTGCCTTTCCGTCTTCCGGCTGGAACGGCGATCCAGATCGGCGTGAAGTCGTGGAACGATCCGTCTGACGTGCTGCTCGCCTACACGACGGCGACCCGGCCAGACCCTGACGGTGCGCCGTACACGTTCAGCCTGTCGCTGAACACGTCGGAGATGTTGGCGAAGTTCACGGCGGGCGTGACGCGGTATGATTGCAGCATCGAGGTAAAGTGGGAAGTGTCCGCTGGGAGCGGCACCTTCAAAAAGACGCAGCGGCGCAAGTATTCGGTGGATGCGGACACCTTGAGAGACACGGACGCGAACCCGTCAACGATGCTGAGTCGCAACGATTTCCTAGTCACGAACGGCACCGGCCTGCTCGTCAACGTCGCAGCGGGCTACGCGGCCAACGGCGCATTCGTGGCAGCGCAGGCATCGCTGGCAATCACGAACGCGACGAACTACATCGAGGTTACGGCGGCAGGCGTGGCCAGCGTCAACACCACGGCGTTCACGGCTGGCAGCTACCCGCTGGCAACCGTTGTTGCGAGCGCCGGAGCAATCACCAGTAACACGGATCTGCGCGCGTGGATTACTCCGAAGCCCGCAACGGCTGGCGGAGTAACGGACGGCGACAAGGGTGAAATAACAGTCAGCAACAGCGGCGCGACGTGGACGATTGACAACGACACCATCACGCTCGCGAAGCTGGCGCACATGCCAACGGCTCGCGTGTTGGGCCGCACAACAGCCGGGACAGGCACGCCGGAACTGCTGACAATCAGCGGCAGCGGCAGCGTGGCGATGACGACCTCTCCGACGTTCGCGACGCCCAACCTCGACACACCCTCTGTGCTTGTCGGAACTAATATCAGCGGCACCGCCTCTGGCCTCACGGCGGGCACGGTGACGACCAACGCGAACCTGACCGGCCACGTCACCAGCACCGGCAACGCAGCCGTGCTTGGCAGCTTCACGATGGCGCAACTCAGCACCGCAGTGAGCGACGGCGACCCGGCGTATGTCGGCGCGGCGAATACGTTCACGACCGGGCAGACCATTTCCTCGACCACGTCCCTCCTCCTCGGCACCGCAGGCAGCGCCGTGGGCAACATCGGCTTCCGCAACGCCACATCGGGCACCACGACGCTTGCGCCTGCCACGGGCGCGCTCGGCACGGGCACGGTTACGCTGCCGCTGAGTGGCACGCTGGCGACGCTGGTGGGCACGGAGACACTCACGAACAAGCGCATCACCCTGCGCATCGGCTCCACGACTTCCTCGGCCACGCCGACGATCAACAGCGACAACGTGGATCGCTACGACCTGACGGCGCAGGCGGCGGACATTACATCTTTCACCAGCAATCTCAGCGGCACACCGACGAACGGGCAGCCGCTTTGGATTTCCGTCACGGGCACGGCAGCACGGGCCATCACTTGGGGCGCATCCTTCGAGAGTGGAGCGGCCACTCTGCCGACCACGACCGTCACGACCGACCGGCTCGACGTGCTGTTTGTGTGGAACTCAGACACGTCGAAATGGCGTTGCACTCTCACGACTGCTGCGCCTGCCACCGATGCCACCAAGCTCCCCCTCGCGGGCGGCGAGATGAGTGGAGCCATCACGAACGATGGCGTCA
>Ga0315294_10001747_pt1 | contig 23775 bp, 21 predicted proteins | sample YL17G13_40_MG_FD_203626 | JGI IMG/M metagenome (GOLD analysis project Ga0315294, IMG submission 203626) | Sediment microbial communities from Yellowstone Lake, YNP, Wyoming, USA - YL17G13_40 | ecosystem: Environmental > Aquatic > Freshwater > Lake > Sediment | place: USA: Wyoming | collected...
TATTCACTTTGCGAGACCGGTGTAAGGGCGGTTCGCGAACCGCCCCTACGGATGCTGGCTGCAGGGCCACTTTTTCCGCGCGTAGTCGCGGAAAAAGCATAGGCGCTTACAGGTTGAGTTGATCTCAAAATGGTATCAAATTGTAGGGGCAACCCTGCGTGGTTGCCCCTCTTGCGGGCGGCCACATAGGGCCGCCCCCACAACATCCTGTTTGGTTCCGGCTTGGCGGGGTTAGGCATTTTAGGCACTCAGGTCTCAGCCCACCCGGATCAGCATCACCGGGACGACCGAACAACTCAGGACTTTGTCAGCCACGCCGCCCAGGGCCCAGCGGCTGATTCCGCTCCGGCCGTGGGTGGCCATGGCGATGAGGTCGAACTTGTTCTTCCGGGCAAAATCGCAGACCTGGACCGCATCCTTTCCGTAGACCACGACGGCATGGGCCCGGACGCGTTTCTTCCGGAGGCGGGAGACGATCTTCTCCAGATAATCCCAGGCTTCCTGGAGGAGCCGCTCCCGTTCCTCCTTTTCTTCCTTGGGATCGATGCGGTAGCTGACCACGACGCGGATCAGATGGACTTCGGCCTGACAGTGCCGCACCATTTTTTCCACCCGGGGGAGAATCTTCTCGGCCAGCTTGGACCCATCCAGGGGAACAAGAATTTTTTTGAACATGATCCCTCCTCGATCCGAGTTTCTGGAGATGGAATAAACCAGGTATATAAAAATTATAACATCGCGAAAAATGAATGTCACCCATTCAAATGAGAAATAAGAACCTGTTGCTGGTTACTGGTTGCTGGTTCTTTATGTAAACCAGCAACGAGCAACCGGGTTTTGACTCCGAACTCCCTAAGGGCACGCAGCAGCGTGCCCCTACGAACTCCGAACTGATTCTTGGGATTGACTTGCCCCCGGGCTTGGGCAATAATGCAACTCCGGAAGGGAAAAGGTGGAAGGAGAGATGACCCGGATTTATCTGGTTCGCCATGGAACTACGGAATGGAACCGGGAGGAAATCTTTCGGGGGCGGGTGGATTGCGCCCTCAACGAGACCGGACGGGCGGAAGCAAGGGCAGTGGCCGCTTATTTTGAAGGGGTGCAGCTGGATGGAATCTACACCAGCCCCCTGGCCCGGGCGGCGGAGACCGCTGCGGCCATAGCTGCGGGCCGGGGAATTGGAGTAGCGCCCGACCCCGCTTTCATAGACTTGGACTTTGGAGAGTGGCAGGGACTTCCCTTGAAAGAAGTGAGGGAAAAGTATCCCAGTCTCTACCGGGCCTGGCGGGAGAGGCCGCAGGAGGTAACGATCCCGGGGGGAGAGAATCTGGATTCGGTTCGGGCTCGGGCCTGGGAAGGTCTTCTCCGGGTCGCCCGGGAAAACCCGGACCGAACCGTGGTGATCGTCTCTCATCGGGTGATCACCAAGGTTCTCATCTGCGCCGCCCTGGGACTGGACAACTCTCATTTCTGGCAGATCAAGCAGGACACCACGGCGATCAACTGCCTGGAATATGCACGGGGGAATTTCATCGTTTCCCTGCTGAATGATACCTGCCACTTGAAATCCATTCACCCCGGGGGTGGAAAGAAAGATTTCTGATGGAACCCTGGAAGCAGACGGCCGTCTCTCTGTGGAATAATCGATTGCGCTTCCAGTTGCGGGCGGCGTGGGATATCCTCTGGGAAGCCCGCGGGGCTTTCATCAAGGACGGCTGCATGAACCTGTCCGCCGCGCTGGCGTTTTACACCATCCTTTCGCTCATTCCTTTTCTGTTCCTGATCGTTTCGGCAGCCGGGTACTTTCTCGGTTCCTCCGATGACGCCCATCAGATGGTCATCGTTTTCATGGACCGGTTTTTCCCCCAGGCCAGCGCCCTGATCCTCAAAGAAGTCAAGGCCATCTCTCAACGGGCCGGAGTCCTAGGGTGGGTGGGGATTCTCAGCATGATCTGGACGGCCAGCGTCATCTTCTCCTCCCTGGAGTTTGCCATGGGAGTCGTCTTCCGGGTGGAGCAGAGGAGGAAATATTGGAAGTCCAGGTTACTGGCTCTTTCCATGATTCCGGGGTCTTCGGTGATTTTTCTTCTCTCCCTTTTCGTGACCGCCTTCACCGGGATCGGGAGGAGTTACGGGCTCAATATATTGGGGTGGGAGCTCGGGCGTTCCGCCTTCTTCGGGTTCCTGGTGGGCTACCTTTTCCCCTACCTGGTCCTGGCCTTGGCCTTCACCGTCGTCTACCGAATCATTCCCAATACCTCCATCTCCTTCCGCCATGCGATGGCGGGGGGGGCGAGCTGCGCCTTTCTCTTCGAGCTGGCCAAGCACTTCTTCACCTGGTATATAGGACGGTCATCCCAGTACAACGTGATCTACGGTTCCCTGGAGGCCATCGTCATTCTGGTCGTCTGGGTGTTTTATTCTTCGATCATCCTTTTGTTCTGCGCCGAGGTCGTCTCGGCTTACCGGCGAAGAGACATCACCCTGCTGGGAAAGGCTTTCCTTTAGGGAAAGATCGGGCGATGGGGTGGAAAACATGGAGGCTTGGGCATTGCGCCTCTCGCCCGGAGAAAAAATAAGGGTGCAGGGTGCAGGGCGCAGGGTGCAAGGGGCGGGGTGCAGGGTGCGAGGAGGGAGAAAAAGGACTGAGTTCCGAGGATTGGCCAAAAGAGCTAAAGATAAATAGGGAAGGACAACGGACTGCGGACAACTGACATTTCAATAGATGTTCATGAACGATGAACCATGAATGGTGACGATTAGCGGGTTAGCAGGCGACATGGAACCTGAAACCCGAAACTCGAAACTCGAAACTCATAATCCGGAATCCGGGCACCGGGCCCGTTCCCTTTTTTCCTTCTGTACCTACCACTCCATCGACGATGGCTTTGCCGATTCCATCTATCTTCTTCTCCCTTTTATCGCCGCCGAACTCCATCTTTCCTTCAGCGAGGTGGGCTTCCTCAAAGGGGTTTTTTCCGGAGCCATGAGCCTGCTCCAGCTTCCCATGAGCCTCCTGGGGGAGAGGGTTGGAGAGCTGACCGTGATTTCCCTTGGAACTTTCGGCTTGGCGGGGGGCTTTCTGCTCCTGAGTTCGGCCTCCACCTTCTTTTCGGTTCTTCTGACTCTCATTCTGGCCAAGGGAACCGGGGCCGGCCAGCACGGCCTGAGCTCGTCTGTGTTGTCCCGGGTTTTCGAAACCTCCGGACGCCGGGCAGCCATGGGAACGTATAATTTCTCGGGAGACGTGGGGAAAGTCGCCGTCCCCTTCCTCCTGGCTCTGCTCATCAACTGGATGGGCTGGAGGCAGGGGGTGTTCGCCCTCTCCCTCGGTGGAATCGCCGCCGGAGTGGTTCTCTGGTTTCTGGCCCGGAATGAGAGGGCCGAATTTTCCGCGCCGAAGGCCGAACCGAGGCAAAAGAGCAAGAGAATCGACTGGGGGATCCGCGACCGCAAGGCTTTCTTCGCTCTTCTGACAGTTGGAATCCTGGACATTGCCACCCGGACGTCTCTGCTCACCTTTCTGCCCTTCCTTCTGCTGCAGAAAGAAATCCCGGCGGCCCAGGTCGGCTTCGCCCTGACTCTTCTCTTTGCCGGCGGAGCCGCGGGAAAGTTTGCCTGCGGATTATTGGCCGAACGATTCGGGATTATCCCCATGGTGGTAGTAACCGAGGCTTTGACCACCGCCGGGATCTTATCGCTCTTCTGGGTATCCCCATACGGGATCTGGTTCCTTCTGCCTTTTGTAGGGGTCGTGTTGAATGGAACCTCCTCCGTGCTTTACGCTACGGTAGCCGAGATCATTTCTCCGGGGGGCCGCTCCCGGGGATACGGACTTTACTATGCCATTACCTTGGGGGCTGGAGCCGGGGCGCCGGTGATCTACGGCCTGGTGACCGATTTGCTGGGGCTAACCTTCAGCCTGGTGTCCATCGCCCTGATGGCCTCCATCACCATTCCCCTGAGCCGTTATCTCTCCAAGCCCGAACCCTGCCCTCCATCCCCAAACTGAGGGGGGAGGAGCTTGCTCCCCTTCACTTTTCGCCAAGTAGACGTAAGCCCGATTGAATTTCAGGCATTGCCCGGCCCGGAAGCAAGGGCGTTGCGTGCAAAAACCATGAGGCGCGCCTCGTTTCTTGGACCAGGCGGGCAATTTAAATGCGGAATGCCGATTGCGGAATGCGGATTGAAAAAGAAAACCAAAAAATCCGAAATCCGCAATCCGCAATCCGAAATAACTGGGCCGATGCTTTTTCCGCGCAACGCCCTTACTTCCGGGCCACAAGCTTGCTTTTTCCCAAGAAAGAGAATCGAAAAAGTGAAGGTGGGCAAGGCCGCCAGAACCCTTGTTTTTTTGTGAATTCAAGATACAATGGAATCATCGATGGGGGAGTGGGATTATCCTTTATCTATCTGCCCGTAGGCCATCCTCTGGAAAGTCCCGCAAATGTCCATCCTGAAGAACGGCGGCCGAATCGGAAGACGCCAGGGGAAGAGCTTTGCAGTGATTGGGCTGCATATTTTCAAAAAGGAAAACTGGTTATGGAATTAAAAGAGATCTACCGGATTGCCAAGGAAAGATTCAAAGGGGCCTGCCGGGTCTGCCCCGTCTGCAACGGGAGGGCCTGTGCGGGCGAGATGCCCGGAATCGGGGGGATTGGAACCGGTTCCTCCTTCATCGCCAATTACGAAAGCCTGGCCCGGATCAAGCTGAACATGCGCACCATCCATGAGGTCCGCGAGCCGGAGATCAGTTATAACTTTTTTGGCCGTTCCTTGAAAATGCCCATCCTCGTGGCCCCCCTGGCGGGAATGGTGATCAATATGGGAAATGCCATGGAAGAGCGGCCGTATCTCTCGGCCATGGTAGCCGGCGCCAAAGAGGCAGGTTCGATGGCCTGCACCTGCGATGGGCCCAATCCCTTGTTCTTCGACCTGGGAATGGAAATCTTGCGAGAGAATGGCGGATGGGGGGTGCCCACCCTCAAACCCCGGCCGGAAGAGACCTTCCTGCCCCTGGCCCGAAGGGCCGAGGAGTGCGGGGTCAATGCGATTGCCACGGACATCGATGCGGCGGGCATCATCCATTTGAAAAAGGCGGGACAGCCTGCAGGACCCTGGCCGGTTCAAGCCTGGGAAAAGGTCATCTCCCGGGTGAAGGTTCCAGTGATCCTCAAAGGCGTCATGACCGTGCAGGATGCCCGGCTGGCGGCAAAAGCCGGGGCCGCGGGAATCGTCGTTTCCAACCACGGGGGCAGAGTTCTCGATCACACCCCGGGGACGGCGGACGTGCTTCCCGCAATCGCCGCGGCGGTGAAGGGCAAAATCAAGATCTTCGTCGACGGGGGAATCCGCAGCGGGGCGGACGTGCTGAAAATGCTGGCCCTGGGGGCCGAGGCTGTCCTCGTGGGCCGGCCCATGGCGATTGCCGCGGTGGGAGGGGGAAAGGAAGGTGTGGCGCTCCTTCTCAACCAGTATGCGGACCAGCTGCGGACCGCCATGATCTATGGCGGGTGCGGGTCCTTGGCCGAGGTATCCCCTTCCGTCTTGTATTCTTCCGGGAAGGAGATCAACGCCCCGGGAAAGAAAAAGAAATCCCGTTGAAATTTTCATGAAATTGGGCCTTGTTCTTTCCCGGACCAGCATGATTAAGTCCGACTGGGATCTGACCCTCTTTTTTATGCGCCCGATCAGCGCCATTCTGGGCACCATAACCGTAATTATCTGGCTTTTCCCGTTCCTGGCCGCTTTCCTGGAAAAGGCCAAGAAGAACCAAACCTCTTAATGCAGCAAAAAAATGGCGCCAACCATTAATTTCTTGCATTTTTATAAGTATTTAAAATTATTACATTAAAATCTTTATTAATGCAGTAAATTTACTGCATTAATCAGTCTTCTATGGACCAAACCTCCCCCTGAGGGAAAAGCTACCTCCGTCTAACCGTCCGACATAATTTACAATTTTTTGGTTCCTCAAAAATCATCCTCCTTGGCATAGCCTTTGCTCTTACCTTGGATCAAAGACAAAATCGAAAAGGAGAATGAACCATGGACCCCAACGTTTTGTACAACCTTCCGGACTTCGCCAATTCGGCCATGCCCATGGGATGGCCCATCGCCATTTATTTCTTCCTGACCGGTTCCATGGCCGGGCTCTACATCACTTCGGTCATTGCCACCCTGATGAAGAAAGAGGAGTGGAAGCCCACGGCCAAGATGGGCGCGGCAGGGGCGTTGCTACTCCTCCTGTCCGCTCCCGTCCTTCTGATCGTGGACCTAAACCAGCCCTTCCGTTTCTGGCATCTCTTCGTGTACCTGAACCCCAGCTCTCCTCTGACCTGGGGCTCCATTTTCCTGGCCCTGGATGCCATCGTTTGTGTTGTGTATGCCTACTATGTCTTTCAGGATAACTCCAGGATGGCCCGGGCATGGGGTCTTGCCGGGCTTCCGGTGGCCATTGCCGGTCATGGATACGCGGGATTCTTCCTGGCTCTTTCCAAGGCCCGGGCTTTCTGGAACACGGCCCTGAACCCCGCCCTCTTCATGGTATCGGCCATGGTTTCCGGCCTGGCCGTACTCATTATCCTGAGCAATCTCTGGCTCCGCCGGTATTCCCCCACGATGAGCGAAGAGCAGGTGGAAAAACACAGGGGGGTGATCGGAACCCTGCTCCGCCTGTTCATCATCTTCATCGTGGCGGATCTTTTCCTCATCGGCAGCGACCTCACAGTGCTGGCCTCTTCCAATACGGAGTCCTACGCCATGCTGCAGCTCCTGACCACCGGTGAATACGCCATCTGGTTCCTGGGAATCGAGCTCATGCTGGGGGCGTTTCTCCCCCTGGGGCTGCTGGCTCATCCGAGGACGAGGATGATCCCGGCGGTGCAGTATGCCTCTGCGGCTCTGGTGATTATAGGGATTTTCGTGATGAGAGTGATTATTGTGATCGGCGGCCAGTCGGTACATTTAACCTAGGGCAACTGGGGAGCCCTTCAGCAAAAAGCTCCGGCCCCGGAAATCCGGGACCGGAGCTTTTTTGTTGCCCAGGAAATCAAATCACAAAAATCTGAAACTGTTTATCCGCAGATTTCGCAGAGAGCACAGAGACATGAATGTTAGGAATCAGAATCGTTTTACAACTCTCAAAGCGCAGATAAGCTTCCCCAGACGTTCGTATTCATCATTAATGTTTCATCCGTGTTAATCCGCGTTCATCCGCGTCCAAAAAAGTTCGGAGTTTGTAGGGGCGGGTTTGAAACCCGCCCCTACGGAGTTCGGAGTCAAAGGCGATGAAGCCCTTTTTTAACTTTAGGCACTTTCTTATCTGTGTTTAGCTGGCCCCCTTCCGCCGTCTACCGCATTTTGCTGCGCACCGACTTGATCTTGTCTCCCAGCACCACCTTTTTGTCCCTGCGGTCGTCCAACTGGATCGTAGTGTAGACTCTTTTCACTCCCTTTTTGAAAGGGAGTTCATGGAGCTTCCGGGCGAGGGCCAGAAGGTCTCCCGCCTTCCCCTCCACGATCGTTCCCATGTCGTGGAGCGTGTGGGGGAACTTGGTCTTCTTCAAATATTTGTGGATTTCCGCCACGTAGGGACTGATGGATTCCCCCTGGTAGATCCGGGGTGAAATCACGATCTGCATGAGAGCCATCTTCTTTCTCCTTTCTTTCAACGCGCTGTAGGATCTCCAACATTCCAATCCCTGGGAAGCTTGAGCTTATCCATTGGATATTGGAATTTAAAATTTATTTGGGATTTGGAATTTTATTTCTTCATCTTTGCCTTTTCCATCCTTTCTCCACAAACAGGGACACATACTCTTCCGGAATGAAAAGACGGTCTTCCATGTTGGATACGGTGTGGTATTTCTGGGGCTTGATCAGGACGTCGTCATCCTTCCCCAAGTCGATGACCCACCGGTCCGGGGGGCGTCTGCGGGCCAGGAACCGGACCTCAAAGGGGAGGAGTCTCAGGGGGTCGCTCCCGTCGAAGATCCCCAGCTTCTTCTGCCGCACGGTGCGGACCCACTGCCGGGCCTGACGCAGGGCCTCATCCTCTTCCGCCATCTGGTTGGCTTTCCCCGGCGGGATGACGGCTTGGACCGGTGAGCCTTGTTTGCGAAAAGGGTTGATGTTGGGCCAGATGAAGTAAGGAGTCACCTTGCCCTCGCGCAAAAGGCGCTCGTTATAGCTCAGGGGGCGCTCCTCCGGGGACAGGGGATCGGGTTGATAGCGATTGATGAAGCTGAGAAGCCTTCCGTAGCGGTCCATGATCTCCCCGGCGAAGACCAGAAAGAACTGGAAGTCTTCCTCCAATTGTTGGAGGGCGTCCAAGTCTTTCCCGACTTCTTCTTCCAGCAGGTCTTCCGCCGCCCCGGCATGGCGGTGATGGTTCAGGGCGGTTCCCTCGCCCACGCGGGCTTTCAGGTGCTGCCGGAGCCCCTGGCTCAAGGGAGGATCGAAAGGAGGAAATTCTTCGGCGAAGGGCTGGGCAAGGAATTTTTCCCAGCGGGGGTCGGACAGGCCGATGAAGGTCCGGTCCCCGGGGAGGGTAAAGCTGATTTCCGGGGCATCCACCCCCAGAAAACGGACCCCCAAATTCCCGATGGCCCGCACTACGATGGTGTCGCCATCATGCACTTGCTGGCGGACGCTTCCGGCCACCCCGCTCCGGTATCCCAGGCCGGCATGACCGATGGTGACTCCAGAGGGCAACTGCTCAATCGCTTTGGCCATGGATTCCTCCCCCCCCTTTAAATGCGGAATGCGGAATTCGGAATGCGGAATGAAAGATAAAACATTTTATTCCGCATTCTGCATTCCCCATTCGATAGCTTTTTTGATTCTTGTATTCTATTCCGCATTCGGCATTCCGCACTCCGCATTTAAAAGTGCTTGTTTCAATTGTTCCAGTGAAGTGTTTCCCCCGGAACAGACCAGGCCGACCTTGATCCCCTTCAGCTCCTCCCGCAGGCGGTAGGCGGCGGCCAAAGGCGCCGCTCCGGCAGCCTCCGCCAGAGTATGGGCCCGCTCCACCATCCAGGCCATGGCCCGAAGAATCTCCCGGTCGGGAAGAAGGATGAAGTCCTTCAGATACTCCCACAGGATCGCCTGGGGAAGAGAAAAAGCGGTTCCGGTGGCCAGCCCCTCGGCGAAGGTCCGGTTGGGGGCTTCCACCATTTTTTTCTGCTTCCAGGACTGGTAGGCCGCGGGAGAGGCTTCCGATTGAACCCCGATCACTCGAATTTGGGGGTTCACGGCCCGGGCCACAATACAGGCCCCGGCCGCCCCGCTCCCTCCTCCCACGGGGACGAAGATCACCTGCATGTCCGGCTGGTCCTCCAGCATCTCCAGGACTTCGGTGGCCACCCCGGCGATGAGCAGGGGTTCGTCTCCCGAATGAATGTAGCGGTATCCCCTTTCCTGAGCCAGGGCTTCGCAGTGAAGGCGGGCCCCGTCGAAAGCGGCCCCGTGAAAAATCACCTCCGCCCCCATCCCTTCCATGGCCGCCACTTTCCCCGGGTTGGCCTTCTCGGGTACCACGATCCGGGCCTGAACGCCGAATCTCCGGGCCGCAAAGGCCACCGACTGGCCGTGATTGCCGGTGGAGGCGGTAATCACCCCCCGCTTACGTTCTTCCGGGTTCAGCTGGGAGATCAGATTGATCCCGCCCCGCACCTTGAAAGCCCCCACGGGCTGGTAATTTTCATGTTTGATATAGACTTCGGTCCCCACCAGCTGGTTGACGGCCGGGTAACTGTGGAGAGGAGTTCGGGGGAGGTAAGGCCGGATCCGGCGTTGGGCCAGCAGCACATCTTTAAACTCGGGGATCTTCATGGGCAGCGCTCCTTGCTTTGCTTCTTTTCCATTGGGTCATCTCCCCATCCCCGCCCCATTTTGTTTGCTTATCTCAAACCATTTGGGATCGGCCAGAACAACGGAAGTTTCCACCTGGCGGTCCGGGATGGACCAATATTTTTTGAGCAGCCGATTTTTTTCCTCGGGAGATACCAGGCGGAACCCGTGCTTTTCATAAAACCGAATCGCCCAGACGATGGCGGCCCAGGTCCCAACCAGAAGAGGGCGGTCGGTTTGAGCTTTCAAGAGGGACAGCAGTTTCCCCCCAATACCCTGATTCCTCCGGGCGGTCCGGACGTAGGAGTGGCGGATGAGGGTTACATCCTGGACCGGTTGGAGTCCCATCACCCCCAGAAGCTGTCCCTTCTCCTGGTACCCCCAGAAAACAACCCCTTCATGGATTTCGTGCCGCAGTTCTTCCCGGGGCATGTAAGGATCTCTCCACCGGTCCGTAGGGATCACCCCTCGATACGCCCGGGCGGCATCGTTGATGATTTCGTAGATCACTTCGAATTCCCCCGGATCACAGGTGCGGATCATATTTATTTGGGTTCTTCCGTCAGCTTCACTTCTTTCGTCATCCTCTCCCCCGCGTCCCGGTCTTCGGCGACTTTTATCATCGGGTGGGCATTCCGGTGGACGATGAGCTCGAACACGTCCGGCCGGGCGTAATGGCCGGCCACATCCAGCATCCACTTGGGGCCCCGCATCTGCCGGGGGTCCACTTCGGCATACAGGATTTCCTCTTTCATCCGGACCGGCCCGGCGATGAATTCCCCGTCCGGGTTCACGATGGCGCTGTCTCCCTCATTGATCCACTCCCGGGACTCGGAATAGAATTTTTCTTTGTACTCGAACCGGGCGGGGATATCTCCCTGGCGCAGGGCGATGCAGCACCCGATGACGTAGACCCGTCCTTCTTTGGCGATATGCCGCAGGGTGGAAAGCCACGGTTCCCCGCGGTCCCAGGTGGCGGCGATGTAAATCTGGGTGCCCCAGGCGTACATCGTGTACCGGGCCAGGGGCATGTAATTCTCCCAGCAGATCAGCCCGCCGATCTTTCCCAGCGGAGTGTCATACACCTCCAGCGTGCTGCCGTCGCCCTGGGCCCACACCAGCCGCTCGCCCCCCGTGGGAACCAGCTTCCGATGTTTGCCCATCAGGGTACCTTCGGGACTGAAGTAGAGCAGGGTATTGTAGAGGCTTGCCCCGCTGGCCACGGTGTCCCTCTCGGTGACCCCCATGACCACATAGGCGCCGAACTTTCGGGCGGCCTGGGCCAGCGTCTCGGTCGCCGCGCCGGGAACATCGACGGCATTGGCCAGAAAATCAGCGTACAGCTGGTTAAGGATTCTTTCTCTCCCTGGGGGAACGGCCCATACCCAATCCGGGTAGGTCGGGATGAAAGATTCCGGAAATACGATGAGCCGGGCGCCCTGACTTGCGGCCTCGGCGATGAGCCGGCAGGCTTTTTCCACAGTCGCCTCCCGGTCCAGAAAAACGGGAGAAGCTTGAACAGCGGCGATTTTAAATGGGGCATCGGGGGTCGGCATCCAGGACTCCATAAAAAATGATTCCCTTTTTAATCATTATACCCCACGATCGTTCCAAGGTCTTCCAGGTATTTCTAAAAACCATTGGTGGCAGCTTGAGGGAAAGCTGCTTCCCCCTAGTGAATGCTATTGACATCCATTGTCCTACGGCGTAATATATAAACCAACGATAGCGACAGATAGAAAGAGAGGTTCAATCATGGCCGGTGTACAGAAAAGCCTACGATTGCCCCAGGAAACCTTGCGGGAGATTGAGCGAATGGCCCAGGACTCAGGGAAAGACTTTTCCGCTGTTACCAAGGATCTCCTGGAGGAGGCCATCAAAATGAGACGTTGCCCAGGGATTGTGTTTGCTGAGGGGGCGAGCGGCAGGACCGCCCGGGTTGCCGGGAGCGGCATCGAAGTCTGGGAGATTATCGCTACCTATCAGAGCTTGAAGAAAGACACCGGAAGACTCAAGAAATCCTACCACTGGCTATCGGCCGAACAGCTTCGGGCAGCCCTGGCCTTTTACTCCGCTTATCCCGAGGAAATTGACCGGCAAATCGAAAAGAATCAGCGCTGGAGTCAAGAAGAGATTCGGAAACGCTATCCCTTCATGAGCCCGCCCGCATGAAATTTTATCTCGATGAAGATCTCAGCCCGAAGGTTGCCGATATCCTAAGAAAAAATGGAGTAGACGCTCTAAGCGCCCATGAGATTGGAGCGGTTGAGGCGTCGGATTTGCAGCAGCTTGAGTTTGCGGGCAAAGAGAAGAGATGCTTGGTAACCCGGAATCGAGATGATTTTATTAAACTCACCCTCCAATTTTTCAACGACCGTAAACCCCATTACGGAATCCTTATCGTTCCTTATACCATTCCGGGCGATCAATTCTCCCGGATGGCCGTCCTATTGAAGACCTTCGCCTCCAATCATCCTTCAGGATTAACCCCCTATACCATAGCCTTTCTTCCAACAAAGTAATCCCTTCCAGGATCAGGTCTGACCAGGCAAATGTATTTATCGGCAACGACGAGCCCCTGGCTAGGTATTTTATGATTTTTTAGGCCTCCCAGGCTTCGCTCAAAAATAAGTTCAGTTTGCACCTACGTCCCGGTTTCCCCGCCTAAGGGATTCCGGCTGCGGCGAGGGCAGGGAGGCGCTTGATTTTGCGGATTTTCTTTGCCGCGGGGGAATGAGCCGCATGGTAAAGATCCCAGGCCAGCTGAAGATTGAGCCAAAATTGCGCTTCCATCCCAAAGAGTTTTTCCAGGCGGAGGGCTGTATCCGGGGTAACCCCTCGCTTGCCGCGGACCAACTCGTTAATGCGTGGGTAAGAAACTCCGATTTTCTCAGCGAGGTCCGCCTGCGTCATGCCCAGCGGTTTCAGGAACTCTTCCAGAAGCATTTCTCCCGGATGCGTCGGAGGGCCATCGGTTGGAATGCGTACCATTTCTCTCTCCCTTTTAAAAAAAAACATTCGAAGGATTTCTAATGATAATCCGTGATTTCAACCCGCTCCGGGCCTTGTTCTGTCCAGATAAAACATATCCGGAATTGATCGTTGATCCTTATGCTGTATTGCCCCAGGCGATCCCCTTTGAGACTCTCTAATTTGTTTCCCGGGGGAATTCGTAAGGAACCGAGAGAAACGACAGCATTCAATTGATCCAGTTTTCTCCTGGCTATCTTCCAAAGACTTTCAGGGCAAGTTTGGCGCGCCTCTCTTGAATTCACTCGGTTGAAAATATCCTCTGTTCCGCGGTCATGAAAGGATCGGATCATCCCCTGCCTCGAAAGAAAATTACCCCCTGTTTAAATATAACGGATATCGTTATACGTGTCAAGATCCTCCTTCGACCCACAGGAATGAAGAAGCTGGGTTGAACGCTAACCCATCCTGTGCATAAAATGCACAGGTTCGCATATTCATCCCCGCACATTTGGGCAAACTTTTTGCAGTAAACTGGAGCCGGATAACCCCTGGCAAAAATCTTTCCGTAACTCTTCATAAGTGGGTCCAGGGCAGATTCGGATGAAGTTGCCCAGGTTGCCAAGATTGGCCACGCACTGCCTGGCCAATTTCAAGGACTTGGGAGCTAGGATGAACGTTCAATTTCCGAGGCGATGCGCCGGAAATGCCAGCGCTATTAGATTTTCCACGCAGCGCGTGGACTTTGCCCGTCCGCATTTTTTCTCTCTACTGATTGGCTACACAGTGTGTGATCGATCCTGCCTGCTGTTGATAAACCAGATGTTCCAAATTTCGAACGCCATGCGTCCGAAATTCTATCCTCTGATAATTCCACATCGGTTCAGGATTCGATACGATATGGACAAAGGGTCTTCTCTAATTTTAGGGTCTTCTTTTTAGCATTTAAGGCAAATGCGGACGGGTAGCTAATAAAATAGACTTGACGCTCCGCTTGCATTTTGGTTATTCGATTTGTTTTGGTGTATAGGGGTGGTCAAACCACACGCTTGATGGCTGCCAGCAGGATCGCAGTCCTCTGCGAGGCAAGAAAGCAATGTATGGGATGGGCCCCCCTGCCCGCCGTGTTTTTCCGATTGGCGACGCGTCCATGATACTGCAACAGTAAAGAACATCCCGAATCTGCCAAACAAGTTAAGCTTGTCAACCCCGTCCCGTTTTCTCCTTTCAGCTTCACCTTAAGGTTTTGATTCTTCAGGTATCTTGAGGGCTTAGGATTGTCGCTGATAAAAGGCGGCATTTCTTCCGATAAGAAAATATAGGACGTTCGTTTGAGAGGAGAAGGAGATTTATGAAACTGGGATACCCAAACAGCGGGCAAAAACGATCAATCAGGATCCTGTCCTGGTTCTTCTTTTTCCTGACCATCGCGGCTTATCACCATGCCCTCGCGCAACAACAGATCATCGAAGGTTTCGTCACCAAAGTCAGTGACGGCGACACCATCCAGGTCATAACAGATAACAAGACCAAGCTCAAGGTTCGCCTTTCCGGCATCGATTGTCCGGAGACGCCAAAGATCAACCAGAAGACCGGCAAAATCAATAAGCCCGGGCAGCCCTTCAGCCAGGAGGCTCACGACTTTACGACCGACCTGATCCTAGGAAAACGGGTCAAGATTATTGTATATGGAAAAGATAAATATCGCCGCGATTTAGGTTTTATTTTCAAGGATGATCTGAATATAAATCTCGAGCTTGTCAAAAAAGGATTGGCAGAGGTTTACCGCGGAAAAGGTGCGATAAAGGTCTACCGGATTGAACTAGAAAAAGCAGAAAAGGAGTCCAGGGATAACCATAGAGGAATATGGACTCTCGGGGATAATTATGAGAGCCCGGCGAAGTTTAGAAAGAGGATGAAGATTCGGGGTGGTTGAAATCGTTTGATTTCGAACAAGAAAAGGCATCCACTAAGAAACTTCTGACCGTCATCTCGAACCTGTTTAGTGATTACCTTCCGAGACGATCACCCTTCTGCTTGAATGGATAAGTTCCGGGCCATATCCCCAAAGTTGTGCATTCAAATACCCGTTGAGAAGAAAAGTCTTTCAAAATTATGGAAGTCCCGTGTTGGGCTCCAAAACTGCAAAAGTAAAGGGCGTCCCGCATCTTCCCGCATCTTCCATGGGGCATTGATTGGCCTGAGCGCAGGCCTTTTCGATGTTCTCCGCCCATTCCTCTCACGAAACTGCAAAAGGGAAGGGGTCCCACCTCCACAGTCAAGTTGTCTCAAGTTAAGCTTTTTAAGAACGCCCCCCTTCCTTATGACTTATAAAAGCGAAATCCAAATTCCAAAATTGCAAGCCTGACCCTCAAATGACCCTCAAAATCACCAATTCTCTTTTCTGTTCCTCTTCGGAGTATGCCTGCGGCTATACAGGCAGGAGAGATACCAGAACCAAAGCTTCGGCTCTTCATCAGCTCAGGAAAAGATCATAGGCCGGGTTGGAGGTTTCCTCGGTGTACTCGTAGGCGAGCTGGTCGAGGAATTTCTGGAAGGCCCGCTTGTCCCGGGGCGGGACCTGCATGCCCACCAGCACGCGGCCGAAGTCGGCGCCGTGGTTGCGGTAATGAAACAGGCTGATGTTCCAGGCGCCGCCCATCTTGTTGAGAAAGTGGAGGAGCGCTCCGGGCCGTTCGGGAAAGGCGAAGCGGTAAAGAATCTCATTGGCGGCGTGGGGTGCGCGCCCGCCCACCAGGTGGCGGATGTGGAGCTTGGCCATTTCGTTGTCGGTCATGTCCAGGGTGGGATAACCCTGCCCGCGCAAGGCCCGGATCAGCCTCTGGACCTCCGCCGCTTCATGGACCTGCACCCCCACGAATACATGGGCCTGGTCCGGGTCGGCATAGCGGTAGTTGAACTCGGTGACGTTGCGGTCGCCGATCAGGGAGCAGAATTGGCGAAAGCTGCCCGGGCGCTCCGGGATGGTCACGGCCAGGACCGCTTCCCGTCGGTCCCCGATCTCGGCGCGTTCGGCCACGTGCCGCAGCCGGTCGAAGTTCACGTTGGCCCCTGAGGCGATGGCGACGAGCTGCTGGTTCCGGAGCCGCCCCCGCTCCACGTAGCGCTTGAGCCCGGCGAAGGCGAGGGCCCCGGCGGGCTCCAGCACCGAGCGCCGGTCCTCGAAGATGTCCTTGATGGCGGCGCAGATTTCATCGTTGGTGACCACCACCATTTCGTCCACGAACTCCCTGCACAGACGGAAGGTTTCCTCGCCCACCTGCCGCACGGCTACGCCGTCGGCGAAAATGCCCACATGGTCCAGCCGCACCCGCCGGCCGGTTTTGAGCGAGCGGTCCATGGCATCGGCGTCTTCCGGCTCCACGCCGATGATCCGGATCTCCGGCCGCAGCTGTTTGATGTAGACCGCGATGCCGGCGATCAAACCGCCGCCGCCCACCGGGACGAAGACGGCGTGCAGGTCGTGGGTGTGCTGTTTGAGGATTTCGAACCCGATCGTCCCCTGCCCGGCGATCACCTCCGGGTCATCGTAAGGATGCACGAAAATGAGCCGGCGCCGGCCTTCGAGCTCGCGGGCGTGGGCGTAAGCGGCGTCGTAATTATCCCCTTGGAGGACCACCCGGCCGCCCAGGTTGCGCACGGCGTCGACCTTGATCTGGGGGGTCGTGCGCGGCATGACCACGACCGCACGCGTACCCAGCTTGCGGGCAGCCAGGGCCACGCCCTGGGCGTGGTTGCCGGCGGAGGCGGTGATGACGCCCTTTTTCAAGTCGGCCGGAGAAAGGCCGGCCATCTTGTTATATGCGCCCCGGCACTTGAAGGAGAAGACCGGCTGTTCGTCCTCCCTCTTGAGCCAGACCTGGTTACGCAGGCGCTGGGAAAGTACGGGTGCATAATCCAGTGGAGTTTCCCGGGCGACGTCGTAGACGCGGGCGTTGAGAATCTTCTTCAAATATTTCTGCGGCAATTTCGTTCACCTCTTTCCGTCCCTCTCTCCAGCTATGGGAGATTGGGTCCTAATTTCCTTTGGGTAAACACCCGGCTCTGCCGGAGGACACTCCGAGTTTGACCTTTCCGGAATGCTTGAGTCGTGGCCCGGGGGCAAGGAGCTTGTGCGCAAAAAGCATCGGCCGGGCTGGCCCTCTTCCTGGAGGCTTCGATCGGCTTCCGCAGGATGCGGCGGCCCATGGGGCGACCCGCCGGCTCGCCCCTACAGGGATTCAACCCGAGGACTTGGCTCTGGGGCTGTGGCCGCCCGAACCATGAAATGGAAGCCGCCTCATGGTTTTTGCGCAGAAGGTCCTTGCCCCCGGGCCTGGCACCCGATCGAAGGCCACCTTCAGGTGGCCCTCAGTTGAATTCATTTTGAGCGGTTTTTGTTTTTCACGCCTCCGATCCCGCAGGAGACTGATGACTTCATCAGGCCGCGTCGCGGGCGCGGTCGCGTTCGAGGATCTTCTTCAGGAACTGGCCGGTGTAGGAATGGGGGTTCCGGGCCAAATCTTCCGGGGTTCCTTCGGCGATCACCTGCCCACCGGCATCTCCTCCTTCGGGGCCTAGGTCGATGAGGTGGTCGGCGGTTTTGATGACTTCCAGGTTGTGCTCGATCACGATGACCGTATTGCCGGACTCCACCAGGCGGTTCAGAACATTGAGGAGTTTGCGGATGTCGTCGAAGTGCAGGCCCGTGGTGGGTTCATCGAGGATGTAAACCGTCTTTCCCGTGGAACGCTTGGAGAGTTCGCGGGAGAGCTTGACCCGCTGGGCCTCTCCGCCGGAGAGGGTGGTGGCCTGCTGCCCCAGCTTGATGTATCCCATGCCCACGTCGGTCAGGGTCTCGAGCTTGGCGCGGATGGCGGGGATATTTTCGAAGAACTTCAGCGCCTGCTCCACGGTCATGTCCAGCACGTCCCAGATATTTTTCCCCTTGTACTGCACCTCCAAGGTTTCCCGGTTGTACCGTTTTCCCCGGCAGACGTCGCAGGTCACGTATATGTCGGGCAGGAAGTGCATCTCGATCTTGATGATCCCGTCGCCGCCGCAGGCCTCGCACCGGCCGCCCTTGACGTTAAAGCTGTACCGGCCGGCATGGTATCCGCGGGCCCGGGACTCGGGAAGCTGGGCAAAGAGATCCCGGATGGGGGTGAAGACTCCGGTGTAGGTAGCCGGGTTGGAGCGGGGCGTCCGCCCGATGGGGGATTGATCGATTTCGATTACCTTGTCGATTTCCGAGAGCCCCTGGATTTCCCGGACCTTGCCGGGTTTCTCCTTGGAGTGGTAGATCTTCTGCGCCAGGGCCCGGTAGAACGTATCGATGACCAGGGTGCTTTTCCCCGACCCTGAAACTCCGGTCACGCAGGTTAGCAGGCCCAGGGGGATTTTTACGGTTATGTCCTTCAGGTTGTTTTCCCTGGCTCCTATAAGGGTTAAATATCTCCCCCGGCTCTTCCTCCGTCGCTCCGGCACGGGAATCTTCAGCTTGCCGGATAGATACTTCCCGGTGAGGGAGGCTTCCGATCGTAGCAGCTCCTGCGGAGTCCCCTGGAAGACGAGCTCTCCCCCGTGGACCCCGGCCCCGGGTCCGAGGTCCAGGACGTAATCGGCCTCCCGAATGGTTTCTTCGTCGTGCTCCACCACCAGGATGGTATTGCCCAGGTCCCGCAGCCTCTTCAGCGTGGCGAGGAGCCGGGCGTTGTCCCGCTGGTGCAGGCCGATGCTGGGCTCGTCGAGAATGTAAAGCACCCCCACCAGGCCGGACCCGATCTGCGTGGCCAGACGGATCCGCTCGGACTCGCCGCCCGAGAGAGTGGCCGAAGACCGGCTCAGGGTGAGGTAGTCAAGCCCCACATTCAGCAGGAACCCCAGGCGCTCCGAGATCTCTTTCAGAATCCGCCGGGCGATCTCCCGTTCCCTCGGGTTCAGCTCCAGACGGGCGAAGAAGTCCAGGGCCTGGCGGATGGATTTTTCCGTGACCTCGTGGATGTTCAGCCCTCCCACCTTGACGAAGAGGCTCTCCTTGCGCAGCCGCGCCCCCTGGCAGACGGGGCAGGGCCTTAGGTTCATGTACTTTTCCATCTCTTCCCGGATGATCTCCGAGTCGGTCTCCCGGTACCTCCGCTCCAGCTGGGGGATGACGCCTTCAAAATCCCGATAGTAGAAATGCCTCTGCTCGCCGCGGTCGTGGTAAAACTTGATCTGCTCGCCGTTGGACCCGTAGAGGATGATTTTCTGCAACTGGGGGGAGAGGGTCTTGAAAGGGGCGTACAGGTCGATCTGGTAGTGATCGGCCAGGGACTGGAGGATCGCATGAAAGTACATCGACGTCCTTCCCTGCCAGGGAATGACAGCGCCTTCCCGGATCGACAGGTCTTGGTTGGGGACGATCAGGTCCGGGTCGAAGTAGTTGGTCGTTCCCAGCCCGTCGCACTGGGGACAGGCCCCGTAGGGGTTGTTGAAGGAGAACATGCGGGGGCTGATCTCCGGATAGCTGATGCCGCAGTCCACGCAGGCGAACTTTTCGCTGAAGACCAGCTCTTCTCCCCCCGCGACCTCCACTTTGACGATCCCCTCGGAAAGATTCATGGCCGTGGCCAGGGAGTCGGCAAGCCGCTTCGCGGCCCCTTCCTTGATCGCGAGCCGGTCCACCAGGACCTCGAGGGTGTGTTTCTTGTTCTTGTCCAGAGAAATCTCTTCGCTCAGGTCGCGGATCGCCCCGTCCACCCTCACGCGGGCGTAGCCGCTTTTCCGCAGGTGATCGAACTCTTTCCGGTACTCTCCCTTGCGCCCGCGGATGATGGGGGAGAAGAGCTGCAGGCGGGTGCCCGGGGGCAGGGCCATGATTTGGTCCACGATCTGCTGGATGGTCTGGGACTGGATCTCTTTGCCGCATTGGTAGCAATGGGGCCGGCCCGCGCGGGCGAAGAGCAGCCGGAGGTAGTCGTGGATTTCGGTCACGGTCCCGACGGTGGAACGGGGATTTCGGGAGGTAGTCTTCTGCTCGATGGAGATGGCCGGCGAGAGGCCCTCGATGGTGTCCACGTCGGGCTTTTCCATCTGCTCCAGAAACTGGCGGGCGTAGGCCGAGAGGGACTCCACGTAGCGCCGCTGCCCCTCGGCATAGATGGTGTCGAAGGCCAGGGAGGATTTTCCCGACCCGGAAAGGCCGGTAATCACCACCAGCCGGTCCCGGGGGATTTCCACGCTGATGTTCTTCAAGTTGTGCTCGCGGGCCCCGCGGATGATAATCTTGTCGGACATAATAAAAGTTTCGGGTCTCAGGTTTCGGGTTTCGAGTTTTTAAAAAATCTAAAACTGTTTATCCGCAGATTTCGCAGATTACGCAGAGAGCGCAGAGATATGAAGGTTACGAATCGGAATCACTTTACAACTCTCCAAGCGCAAATCAACTTCCCCAGACGTTCGTATTTATCCTTAAGGGTTCATCCGTGTTTATCCGCGTTCATCCGCGTCCCATTATGTCTTTTGTCTTTAACTCTTTTGCAAGTATAAAATCTGTGTTTATCTGTACTACTTACGTTCAAACTCTGAAATTTTTATTAACCAAAAAGCATCCCCCCCACCCTAACCCTCCCCCTCGAGGGGGGAAGGTGTGAAAAAATCGAATTATAGGGAACGGCCAAAATAAGTTGACATAATCAAAGGCAGCATTTTGAATCAAGCCCATGCGAGGCAGAAATCCCCCCATCCCCCCTTTTTTAAAGGGGGGCAAGGGGGGATTTCTGGAGATGTCGGACACATCGCGAGGTCACCTTATTTTTGTCGTTCTATATAGTTCTTTTTCACGTCATTCCGGCGAAAGCCGGAATCCAGTGTTTTCAAGGATTTACGAACTTACTGGACCCCGGTTTTCGCCGGGGTGACGGCTGAAAATCAATTTTTTCACACCTTCGGGGCGGGGAGGGCGGGGATGATTCCTTTTGGTTGCGGCTCTGCCGCGCTGGGTTCATCTGTGTCCCATTGAAATTTTTGCATTTGGTGCTTGCCTCTTCCGCAGGGCCATCTGGGCCGCCAGCTTTATGGCTTCCTCCATGGAACGGGGGCTGGCGGTTCCCTTGCCGGCGATATCATAGGCGACCCCGTGATCCACGGAAGTGCGGATAAAAGGCAGCCCCAGGGTGACATTCACCGCCGTGTCGAAATGGAGAAGCTTCAGGGGGATCAAACCCTGGTCGTGGTACATGCAGACCACGGCGTCGTATTCTCCCTGCACCGCGCGGTGGAAGAGGGAATCCGCCGGCCAGGGGCCGGAGGCACCCCAGCCCCTTTCCCGGGCTCGGTCCACCGCCCGGGAGATGATCATTTCTTCTTTCCCAAAGAGCCCGCCTTCCCCGGCGTGGGGGTTGAAGGCGGTGACGGCGATCCGGGGGGTCCGGAATCCCCAAAAATTTATCAAGCTCTGCCCGGTAATTTCGATGACTGAAAGGATCTTTTCTTCGGTTAAATATCCGCTTACCTGGTTCAGCGGAAGATGAGTGGTCACCAGCGCCACTCTCAGCCGCTCTCCCGCGAGCATCATGACGAAATCCCGGGTCCCCGACAGCTCGGCGAAAAATTCCGTATGGCCCCGGAAGGGGATGCCCAGGCGGGATATGGCCTCCTTGCTCACCGGCGCGGTGACAATGGCCTCAACCTGCCCCGCCAGGATCATCCTTCCGGCCTTTTCCACATAGGCAAAGGAGGCCCGTGAGCTTTCCTCCACGGGAATATCCACCGGGCTTGGCCCGGGAGAAAGACGGGAGAGGGGAAGAACCGGCAGGGCTCCTGGGGGAAGATCGGGAAGAGATTCCTCCTTGACCTCGGCCACTTTCAATCCCAGACCCAGGAATCGCACCGTTCGCTGGAGGATGTTGGGGTCTCCCAGGACCAGGGGAGAGCAGATCGGGTAGAGAGAATCCGGAGCCAGCGCTTTGGCGATCACCTCGGGCCCCACGCCCCGGGGATCTCCCATGGTTATGGCGACAATGGGTTTCAAGTTGCTCGTTTCTGGTTGCTGGTTTCTGGTTGTTAATACCTCTTTCGATTCAGATTTGGTGGACGAGTAACGAATAACGGGTAATGAGGAGCTATAACCGAATTTCAATGTACGCCTTGGACTTCAATTCCTTCATCCACTGCTCGAATTTCTTCTGGGCCTCGGCCTCGCTCAGTTCTTCCCGGATTTTGAACTGAACTTCGGCGAAGGGGCGGGGTTCCCCTCCCTTCCGTTCCAGCACCCGCAAAATGTGGAACCCGGCCGGGCTTCGGACCAGGTCGCTGATCTCCCCGGTTCTGACCTTGAATCCCGCCTCCTCCAGTTCAGGCCGTAACTCCCGATGCTTGAAGTAGCCCAGGAGTCCCCCTTCCCCGGCTTCGGGACCCTTAGAAAACTTCCTGGCCAGCTCGGCGAAATCTTCCCCCTTCCGGGCCCTTTCCAAAATCGGCCGGGCTTCCCTCTGAACGGCGGCCGTCTCTTCCTGCGAGGCATGCTCTGGCACAGGGAAAAAGATCTGCTGAATCTTGACTTCCAGAGGATCGGTGAACTTCTCCTGGTTTTTCTGGTAATATTCTCTCAGAACCTCGTCCTCGATGACGATCTTCGATTTGATTTCCCGGCTGACCAGCCGCATCTTGCCCAGTTCATCCCGGACTTTCTGCCGGTAGGTGGAAAGGGTCATCCCCTCCCGGGCAAGGGCTTTCTTCATATCGTTTTCCGTTAAGTTCGAGGACTTCAGAACATCCTGGATCGTCGCATCCACATCCCGTTCGGGGACCTCTATCTTTCTCTTCTTCATTTCCTCTTCCAGGAGCCTGCTCTCGATGAGACGGTCCAGAACTTCCAATCGGGCTTTTTTCATCTTCTCTCCCCGTTCCCCGGCGGTGGAGGTCTGACGGACCTGGTCGTAAAAAGGCTTTCCCATCTGTTCCAGTTCGGAAAGGGTGATGATTTCGCTATTGACCAGGGCCACGATGCGGTCCACGACCTCGCCCCGCAGGTTCAGGGGGAGAAGGAGAGCCAGGATGGAGAAAAAGAAAAAAAGGAGGTTTCTTTTCATGGTACACGCATTCATAAATATTGGGCCTGAACCGGAAGAGCCGGAACCACACGAGTCTGAGGAATTGAAAAATCCGAAATCCGAATTTCGAAATCCGAAACAAATTCGAAATTCAAAAGTTCAAAAGCAGCAGACCAAGAAAAGACTTATGGATTTGGAACATTTGGATTTGTTTCGAACTTCGGGTTTCGTGCTTCGAATTTGGAATCGGCCCTTTCCATTGGGAGTATGGTTGCCTTATTACGCAAAATTTGACCTTAAAGAGACTAACATTTCACAGGATCTCCAGCAATAATTTTTTGGTCTCCTCCAGCATCCCCTCCCACCCTTTGGCCGTGGGGCGGAGCTTCAGACGCTGGTCGGGGGTGAACTCCCTGCGGCCCTTCCCCCGGGCCACGGCGGCCACGAGCCGGGCGGGATCGATGGAGGATTTCGGGTCGAAGATAAGAACCACCTTTTCCTTCTCCGCGGAGATCCGCTGGACTCCGGCCTGTTTCAGAAGGAGTTTCAGGTTCATCACCTGGAAAAGATTATCGGCCGCCGGGGGAAGGGAGCCGAACCGGTCCCGGAGCTCCTCCCCGATTTCGTGGACCTCGATTTCAGACTTGGCCGAGGCGATGCGCCGGTAGAACACCAGGCGCTGATTGATATCCTCGATGTAATCCTGGGGGAAGAAAGCGGGAACGGGCAGGTCGATCTCCGGATCGATCTCTTCCTTCACTTCCTCTCCCTTGAGCTCCCGCACCGCCTGCTCCAGGATCTGGAGGTACATGTCGAATCCCACCGCGGCAATATGCCCGGACTGGGCGTCCCCCAGGAGAGTGCCCGCCCCCCGGATCTCCAGGTCGTGCATGGCCAGCTTCAGGCCGGAACCCAG
>Ga0315294_10001749_pt1 | contig 23766 bp, 11 predicted proteins | sample YL17G13_40_MG_FD_203626 | JGI IMG/M metagenome (GOLD analysis project Ga0315294, IMG submission 203626) | Sediment microbial communities from Yellowstone Lake, YNP, Wyoming, USA - YL17G13_40 | ecosystem: Environmental > Aquatic > Freshwater > Lake > Sediment | place: USA: Wyoming | collected...
AGGGCAAACAAAAAAGATGTGGCCCAGATAATAGCTCTATTTATTGATAAGGGATTAACCCTCGCTGATATGCACGGAAAGGAAATTCATCCTCAGGAAGTCTTGGCTATTGTTGAACAGGCACCTTTATCTCTCCGAGGGATATATGTAAAGAGACTGAAACCTGAACACTGGCATGCGATATACGTAAAACCCGGCAAGCCAATACCTGCCGGTTATCGACCCCTGTCGGTGAAAACCCGTTCCACCTCCGAAGCGGCAAATGTTCTAAAACCTCCAAAGCCCGAGCCCACGAGTATGAAGGCGCCGGAAAATCGTATGGCATACGTTGAGGCAAATGCCAAGGATATGATCCCGCGGCTCGTCAACGCGCTCATGGCGTGGACGGAAGATGCAAAGCGGGAGGGTGACGAGAAAGTGTTATTACTCGACATCCCCCAATTGAAGAGCGAAAAGGTGAAGGCGCTCATTGATGACTGCATCATGAAATACCTGCACAGGATAGATAGCAATAATGTAGAACTTGCCCAAATATTGAAGAACCTTACCATCGCGCACAGTAAAGACATAGTGAATATAAAGAGGCGGTTATCGGCGGAGCAGAATCCGCTGAAGCCGGAGAACGTCATCATAGTTACGAATTCGCCTGAACGGGAAGAGTTCAAGACGTTCGGGCAATCTTTTATCACGGCGATCAACGACGCCGACTTGGGAGAAGATATCGCCGCGGATAAGTTCGATTATTATCCGCTGGCCGAATTAGCATTCTTCAGTGTATTGAGGGCAACCGGCTGCACGAGAGGGGGCCTTTGGGCCGTATATAATAGGATCCCGAATGTGAGGAAGATAGACGAGACCAAGTTCTTCAGCCTAATCTATGAGACGGACGGGGTCACCTTAAGAAAGATCATCACCGTGAACCTTGAGCCGATCGATAAGTTCAATTACAATGATTTAAAGACCCTGTATGAACGCGAGGCGGTATTCATTCGCAATGCGTAGCAAGTAGGAAAATAATCTTGCGATGTTAAAAGTTAAAAAAGTCATATATTCTAACTTGACAATGATCAACAAGTGTAGTATATTTCTTATATGGTATGTAAAATAAAAAGTTAGATATTTACTTGAAGGAGACCTTTCTATGCAGACTAGGAAGATATTTCGGCGGGAAAGTTTAATGACCAAGGTTATATCCATATTTATTATCCAGTCTTTTGTCCTTTCAAACATTGCCTTTGCAGCGCCGACGAGCAACACACATATCTCTACCCTCGCAACTAAGCCCATTTTCAGTGACAATCCACCGACTAAAGCAGCAGAAACATTTAGAAATGGTGTTTTTGATGATATGCGTCTTACTGCGGCGATCTGTGGTATAGGAAATACGTTGTTAGGCAAACAAGTAACTGACAATAGTCCAGAAGAAATCGAACAAGCGCTTGCCGAGGCAGGAATATTATTGAATTTGGATGAGAGGGGGATCGAGCATTCACGCATAGTGGTCAGGGATGGTGTCGTCGTAATTCCTGTTACGAAAGCAGGTGGTCGGGCGCTCTATGAAGTTGAGATAACATTAACAGGCGTGCTAACGGAAGCAGATCTTAGAAAGGACAACTGGGTAGTTTTAGATAAATTTGCGATGCGGGCAAGAGCCCTACAGCGGCCTACAATCGAAAGAATTCCTGGCTATTTCACCCCTCAAACTATAGAGGATATTATTGCTGTAGTCACAGCGGAATTTAAATATAATGCAGAGCCTCCGCAAGGTGAAAAGCTGCTCCTTTATGTTGAAGGATTAGTTCCCGATTCTATGCCAGACCTAAAAGCCGCACTTGACGATCTGAGGCCTTTAGCTCGACAGGGTATAATAGAGGTAGGCGCGATATCTGCCGGGATTAAAAAAGCACAGACCGATCACAGCCTAGCAGAGGACGCAACCCGTGTTCTTTTTCTCGCAATTTTAGGTCCTGCGCAAGGAGGGGGAGGTATTTATCAGTATCCTGATACTACGCATGAATCATCATCCGTGGGCGGCATCAGTGTATCTACAAAAGACAGCTATTCTCATATACAAGACATACGCATGGAACAAGAGAGGATCCAGCAAACTATCGCAGAAGGAGCGCATGTAAAAAGCTGTCATGATACATTGCGCCGCGCGGCACAAAGCCAAGAGGTAAAATTCATAGGTCAAGAGGACGAAGAGACGATACGGCAACTCACGGCTCTTGCGAAGCAATGGGTTCACAATAAGGATGAGCATGTCATTTTTATCGGAGAATCGTTAGATCTATCCGGCCCATTTTTACTGCAAGCCCTTACGCATAGAGAAGATTGGAACATCCACGCGCGAAATGAAGGCCGTCCTCAGGCCCACTTTCTTGACGGTTCTGATAATGGCACCGTAGCTACCTTGTTGGCTAAGGTACACTCTGCAAGGCCAGATAAGATACGCATCATAAGAGTAGGGGAGCCAAATGCCCACGCGGAACAGCTTATTGCAGAACTGGGCAGAGATCGTCAGGTAATGATAGAACAGTACAATAACCTATTTACGAATAATACAATAGGATTATTAGCGGCGGGGCTGGTGATAGATCCTGACCTTATCAGGGCCATCCATAAAGGTGCGTCAGGCAGGAATCGTGAATGGCTCAATCTGCCCGATGCAGATCTTCCGCGCTACGATGCGTATCGATTGGCGGCAACAGAGATCCGTAAAGCCACTACAGGCCAGAATATTTCAGTCTTTATGATGTTTTCTATGTCTTTACGGTATTTTAGCGTCTACCTTGCGCAGCTTTATAATAAGTCTATGGGGGAGGCAGGTCTTCCTGTGTGGTTCAGCGGAGAGAACCATCTCTATTTACATTCTACCCAGCAGGCGCATAAACAAGCTGTCCCCCAGTCTAAGGCCTATGGTAATCGTCCCGAAGTTCACGAAAGGGCGCGCCGAGGAACTATTTCAGTCACCTTCTTTAATCCGCAACAGAAGGGAGACGATATACCCGTTACCGGGCCGGCCCACCCTATGCTCAAAGGCCTTGGTTTTCGTTTTCTGACAAAGATTACAAGCGCGGCATACCGCCTCTCGATGAGGATCAGCCATCGGCCTATTACGGACGTTGATTTTAATGCCAATACCCCGGAGGATTTAGGCCGTCTTCTACATTTTGCCCAGGTCTCCGCCGCCATGGCCAGAGAGCTTGCAGGCGATAAGCGACCAATAAATGCGGCGGCCTCCGCCCTGGAGAGGTCTATAGCCGAGAAGATGAGTGGCACCATGACTGCGGATGAGGACATCGTTGACGGCATCTTGCAGCGTGAGCAGAATGTCCTTACGTTTACAGGAAAGGATGCTGCGGTAACTATGGGAGGTATCCTTGGCACGGCGATGGAAGATGAGGCGCAAAAGGGACAAGACGATCTATTGCGCCGCATATTGAGCGTTATAAGGAGAATGCCAAAAAGGATAGAAAGTAAAGTCATCACCCCCTATCGTGGCGGAACGGAATTAGACCATCTTAATCCTGAAAGGATAAAAGAAGAAGCGGCAGCAGCTGTCGGCATGGCAGAATTATTTAAGAAGAAGAAGCGAATTTATGCTATTTCCATCGGTGGTTCGATGACGGGCCCCCTTATGGCCGATGCGCTTGGGCTTACCGGAGGCCCTGAGGTCATAGAGGTGCCGACATATGATTCGAACTTGATCGCGAGGGTCAAGCAGGACATCATAAGTTCAAGTAATCCTACAGAGATCGGTATCGTTATCATCTCGAAATCAGGAGTAACGGCAGAGACAGATGCCATCGGCGCAAGCGTTATTGATATACTCCAAGGGCGTTTGGCTAGAGACGACGATATAAAGGAGCATGTCTTATTCATAACCGATCCGCAGGAAGGGACGTTGAGTAAAAAGGCTCGGGAGGAGGGGTGGCGAATGCTTCCGCACCCTGTCCTTATCGGCGGACGCTGGAGTATGTTCTCGAGCGTGGGGCTTTTTTACTATTTCTTAAAAGGCGGCAGGATGGAAGACATCCAGGCAGCAATACAACGATTGGAGAAGCAAAATTGGGATAAGAGCCTTGAAAAAGTTCTGGGTATTATCAAGGCTTATGAAGAAAAACTGAATCCCAAAAAAGAGGTCCCCTGGAATGAGCGCAAAGAAGCTTTGCGAGATATCGCCTCACAACTTTCCCAGATCCCCGGGATGTGGGAAGGAGTATTGGATTACATGGTCAATGCGGTAAACGAGCTGGACAGGGATACCGAAGTGGCGATAGCATTGGATCGTTCATATGAAAATCTCGTTTCCCAAAAACATCCTTTTGGCCCACAACTAAGGGCCGAAAGCAAATCGAAGGCCGGCATAGATTTTTACTCGGTTGCGATATGGGGTTGGAATGCCATTAAAGATGTATGGGGCCGTCTTCTTGCGAATCGCCGTGTCTATGTCAGCTTATTCGGTGTTTCTGCCCCACATGCGCGCGCAGATTCTTTTTCCGCCCGGTTCGAAAAGGCTACGTGGGATGCCATGAAAGAAGAGCTGAATAAAAAAAGAGTCCCATATATTGCCGTGCGAACCGGCCCTATGACCGCCACGAACCTATTACAGGTAATGCAGTTACAGTACAGAAGGCTGGCGGTGGATATGGCGCTTTACGATACCCTGGACAATAAATCGGAAGGACAGCCTGGCGTAGAAGAGACGAAGAATATTGGCCGCGCTGTTTTAGCCAGCATTGACAGCAGTATCGATGAAATTGCAGGCACAGATGACGCTTTACGCGCTCAACGGAAATTGGAGGGGATACTCATACCGGATATTGCCGCGGACCAGATCGAACATATGACAGAAGTTCCGATGAACCTTCGCGCGTCGCTCGGCATGGACCAGGATCTGGCCGGTCTTATAGAAGGCTTAATCGTTGGTAATGAAAAGCACCCCGGTATTTTATGGCCCAATATACTCTCATCAATAAAGAAGGTTCCCAATGGTAAGATTCCGCAGTTCCTTCATCGTTTTTTCTTAGACCATTTTCGTAAAATACCCGAGGTATCAAAGCTATACCTCGATGAAGAATGCCCTACATTGCACGGCGACCGTTGGATCATAAGGGGAACGAGCCTTGAAAACACTGCCAACATCGAACCGGGGACGGCGAACGGAAGCAACTTCGGTATATATTCATACGGCGATAGTGGAAACCTGGTGCTATGCGCGAGCGTTCAAATCCTTTGGGGTTCTTCCGTCAGGGTTACCGTCTCCAATGGAATCAAGACGCAGGATTTCAAGCTGAAAGGAAACGGCAGGACGATTATAGAGGTAGACAGGCCCGGCGAAGATAAGAGGGTCATTATGGCCAAGAAAGGGTCCTTTAGCGCGATGGGAGGGTTGTCAAAAGAACGGCCTGAAGGTTTCCAGCGTTTCGAGCGGGACGTCATGAGGCCGTCTCTGAATACCTCGATCCGCTTTTCCGATTCTTTAAGCGCAGATACAGGCCTCATGATGAATAAGCAAGGACGCATGGATGCATGGATGACGCTGCCCGAGGCATTTGAATTGGCGCAGATTATGGAGACGGCATCCGGCCGTGTTATGATCATGACAGAGGAAGGGATGAGGTATGTCCGTGATCTGACGATAACAGAAGAAGACCTTCAAAACAACACCGACCAGTGGTATGTATATGCGGGTAACCCCGATTCTGTAAGTCAAGTGGCGACCTTCATGGATTATCTCGGTATCTCTAGGGAGGGACGTTCGGTGGCGGTAGATATTCTTAAAGAATTGCAGAAGATTCCATCGGATGCGCCAGCCTCCCTAAAAGCCACAGCCGCAATGTGGACGCTTAGGCTCAAGCAGGGGATTGGAACGTTGCCGCCGGTGAAAGGGCTCAAGGGCAAGATCCAAGAGACGGTAAGCAGTATATTAGATGAAATAGAGAAGACCTTGAAGCACTTGGAAGTGGATGAAACTATGCGCGCGCTTAAGGACGAATATTTAAATCTTCACATAGACAGACGTAGGGATGAAGCCGAGGTATACGTGCTTCTTGGCCACTCAAATGCAGGGATGGTGTGTGACCCCAGGGTGACGGCTGGTGAGGCCTTAAAGCTTGTGTACGGACTTCAGGATCAATTTAACCGGGCATCCGGGTGGACATTGCTATCTCAGGTGCTACAGATTGCGGAGAGGGAAGGGTACGAGGGAATAGCGCAAGAAATAGGAGAGATCAAGGAGACCCTCAAAGAAAGCTACACTATAAACAGCGCCCGCCGCACAAAGCACGAAAAGAAATTATCTGACGGAGTATCTTTTGGCGATCCAATCCAAGACTATATGGCACATTCCGCAGGTATTCCTGAAGAGGTTCAGAAAAAACTCGGACTTCCCGATCAGCAGATGCCGAAAAATGCCGTCACTGTCTTACAGAAAATGGTCGACGTCTATTTGAATGACCAGGAAATCGGAGAGGCCACCAATCAGGCGGTGAGAGAATTGTTAGAGAAGCTGAGCGATGAACAAGAAATCTTTTTTATGAAGGAAAACAAGGTATGGGTCCATAGCTTGCATTGGATACGGCATAACATAGAGGAACGAAAAACGGGTGCGAGCGTAAACCAAACGGGTGATATCTCAAGCCGCCTCGACGAGATATATAACCATCTCCTTATTTACTTTGCCAGGCCTCTCGTAGATACTATCATTTCGGAAGAGGAAGACGATCCGGTGAAAGGTTTTCAAGAAGCAGGGCCGGGTAAGCCACGCATCGTTGCCTTTATAGACCCGATAGATGGTTCGAGCCAGATCAAGGAGGCGGGCACATTTGGCATGATAGTTACTATCGGCGTTCTTCGCGAAGGTCAACAATTGAGCGACTTTGATCCGAGAAAGCAGATTCTGGCCAGTATGGATATACAGTTTGGATGGCCGCGCACGCTGCTGACTTTTGTAAACCGCTGTAATATAGATCGCCACGCCGCGGCTGAAAGACGGAACCGCCCTGAAGTAATTCAGTTTGAGCTTACACACATCGCAGATGGAAAAGGAGAGGCTTTTAGGAAACAGGCAAGATTTAAAGAGTTGGCACGGATGGAGGAAGGGCTTGATTGGCGAGGACTTCTCCCGGTTGCCCAAGAGGGAAAAGGGGTCGGATTAGCAATGGGTGGTTCCTTTGTCGACAGCCTTTCGGATGACGGACACCGCGAGGTCGTCGCATGGTTAGAAGATACCTATGGGTATGATCTTGCATATACAGGCGCCCTGGTGAACGATATCCGAGGGTTGTTACGGGCCTCACCGGAATCGACAATGGGCATCCTCCATACATATGGCCCTACGGGCAAGCACCGTGACGGCCGTTTCCGTCTCACATTCGAAGAATGGCACTACGCCATAATGTTTGAAGCACTTGGCGGAGAGGTATCGGACGGCATTCAGCCGATGCTCGACAACCGCATGAATGACGAAAGACCGAGTGAGATCACAAAACCATTTTATGCGGGAAGCCACTGGGTAAGCAAGTTCGTTATGGGATGGAGAAATTTCGCTAAAAATAACCTCGAGGGTAAGGGCCTTCCCGAGAGCGAAATGGTGAAGGCGTTCCAGGCGTTTGTCAAAGAATATCAGGTTTCTTCAGAAAGACTCATCGATGCTGTAGTAACATATTCAACATCCGCCGCCGGTGATATGACGCCAGTGGATCAGGAAGCAGTAAGGGATGGGCTTCTGAGCCTCAATGGCGACATTACAGGATTATTTACACCGCGCCAAGACGAGCAACCTGGTGCACATATTGCCAGAGTGTACAGGATTATTGATGAACAGAGGAAGAAAGACCACGCCCCTACCTTGTCCGATACAACGTCGCCCACAAACCCTGCTCCTTCAGGTTCGCTGTACAGTATATTTAATTATTTGTGCGGTCACAACGCAACGACTGCGGCGAACGCCATTAGTGGTGCAGACTTGGCAAAATTAGTAGGAAAAGAGGACAGCTCCAGGCAGGGAAACCTCTCATTTTATAGTATAAAGGATGACTTGAGGGGGTTATGGTTGCACCTGCATCTGATTGAAAGGGCGCCGGGGAATGAAACCGGTAAAGATGCGCGATATTATGTCCCCGAATCGGTCAAAAAGAGGCAACGGGAGCTTCTCGCTAAACTTGCATTGTATGTTGGCAAAGACCTCCGCCCCGCAATAGACCGCCTGAGCGCAATTTACGAAGAAGAGATGAGGCCGATTCTTGATACAACAGATGCAGAGAAAGAATCCGCCGCCAGATACAGGTTTACGCTACACTCCCATATGGACACACGTAGATTCATCGTATTATTGGAAGAGCAGTTGGGCAGAAGGCTTAAGGCATCTGAAAAGAAAGAAGCGGAAGTGTTGATGCATGAGTTTGAACGCATAAGGAAAGATCTCCAACCCGCCAGTACTTTAAACAAGATCCCGGGCGCGCACCCGGATCTCTGCATCAAGGCCTGCCAGCAGGTAGGTGACGTATGCAAGAAGAAAGATATACGTGCAATGACCTTAGGGAGAACCGGTTTTCTTGCCTATGACGATAATGAGGGCGGACTTTTCCAATTTGATGAAAGGATCAGCTCGAGGTGGCAGAGGTTTGACGAAAGCAATGCGCCTTCGCATCTGTATGTCGTATTCAATTTCCTGGGCGTGCCGCTGGTTCTGGAACTCACCGGCGACCAATTCATGATGGACCAGGCGGGACAGTTTACGGATACGGGTATAATAATGATACCGGTGCAAGAATTGACGCAGTATGATTGGCCGTATGTCAGAGGAGATATGAGTTACCCGATACAAGGGAAAGCCGCACGCCGTCTGTTTACAATAGTAAATGAAGACCTTGACATGTTTCGCATGTTTACCGGCGGTGTGATAACTGCAGAGTCGGGTCTCACCCCGCGTCCACGTTCTTCGCCGGTATTAGACGCCGCCGAACAGGCCCGCGAACATAATATCGCAGCAACCTTCATGGATACGGTTATCGACAAGGCAACGCGCGCGAAGCAAGAGAACCAATTCATCATTTTGGGCCTCGAAGAGACGTGGCTCAAAAACAAGAGCGGTTCTCAAAGCATTGTAGCGGAACTCGAAAGGCTTCCCGAGCTCTTGAGACGACAAGGCCTCGATAATGTGATATTTAAGCGGGGAAATGGCGATGAGGTTGCGGATGCCATCGCGCAAGAACGTGCAGGCCGCGAATCGAATATTCCTTTATCGAATATTATAGTCATAGGAAGCCAGTCTATTTTAAAATCCGATGAATTTAATAAACTGCGTTGTGCGAAACTGCAGAAGAGTGCCCTGCTCATAGGGGTGGATACTGTAAACCTCGACTTTACCTCAGGCATAAGGCTCATCGAGATGTATCTTTTTGCCATGAAGCTCAATTCGGTAAAATTGCCGGACGAGTCCGACGCTGAATATGAACAAAGGGTACAAGAGGTTTACGCAAGGCTCATAGATGAGCTTGACACGCAATTTATTGAAATAGCGCTGTCATTCAATGGCAAATTTTGGGACATCATATTTACACCGATCAGACCTTGTGATACCGAGCACTTAAGAGAAATAAACAGGATTCACAGGGAGGAGATCGACAGCAAAGCGTAAAAGGTCGAGAGGTTTACCGGCGAAAGAATCGTTCGCATACCTCCTTTGTAAGACAAGGGACGTTTTCAAAATCCATCCTAGACCTGCAAAAAAATCCATCCCAGACCTGTCCCCACCCCCATTGTTTTCAGATATGTAATTGATCCACGATTGCGTTCTTCTCACCCAAGACAACTGCCCTATAGCTACTCCACGCATAATCTTCCGGACGCCGCACTATTTTCTTTCGCACAGGATTATAGTGTACGTACGAAATGAGATTTAATAGATATTCGTCTTTCAAGACGACGTAATTCTTGTACCTATTTTGCCAAAGATGACCAACCTGGTTATATTTGCTGTTGAATTTCATCGCATAGGTTTGGTTTATGCCTTTCATGAATGAACTCATTGCCGTCAATCCACGCGGTGATTCCAATATAAGATGAACGTGGTTTGGCATCAGGCAATAGCCATATATAAGGCATCCGAATTTGATCTTATAGCGATGCAAAAAAAATAGAAACGTTTCAAAGTCCGCGTCATTCTTAAAGACGACATCCCTCTTGTTACCTCTTGTGATGATATGGTAACAAGCATTCTCCACAAAAAGCCTTGCCGTTCTGGCCATAAAGTACCTCCTCTCACTAATAGAGACGTAAAAAACAGGAAAAATGCTGCAATTATTTTTAAAATATTTTCTATGGGGACAGGTCTGGGATGGAAAAATAAGCAGGTCTGGGATTGGAAATGAAAGCGTCCCTAATGTTGGCGCATTATTCATAAGGTGAATGAAAATCATTTAGCGTATCTTGTAAGTTGTGACTTCTGTGATATAATTATCTTAATAATAAGGGGATATGTATGGCAGATGGCGCGTATAGGCGCAAGAATTATATTATTAAGAAGAGGTTCCAGTTCAAGTACATCCTCGCCGTCGTCGGGACGCTCGGTGTGGTCATGATTGCCACCGCCCTTGGGCTCTACGCGGGCATGTGGGGGTCGATCATAGAGAACTTCTCGAAGTTCAAGGTCTCGCAGAATCTCGAAAACGCCAAACGCATCGCCGATTACGAAAGCGCGCGTTACCGTCGGGGCGATTACCGGCTCGAGAAGATATTCCGCGAGGCGGAGCTCTTGAGCGCCGAGGAGCGCGCGACCCTTAAGAAAGCGCTCGTTGCGGTGAACAGATCGCTCGCCCCGAAGGTAGTCATCCTTGCGTTCATCATATTTTTAGGCGGCATCTTCCTCTCGCACAAGATCGCGGGCCCCATCTACCGCATCGAGCGCACAGCCGCGGCGATTCGCGAGGGCGACTTGACGGCGATCTTCCATACGCGGCGGGGAGACGACATCAAGGAGACGACGGATGCGCTCCAGGAGATGGTTGCGTCGCTGCGGACGGATATCGACGAGATAAAGGCCGCGAGCATCAACCTTGACGAGATCGCCAAGGGCTCGGTCGGACAATTGTCGGAGGAAGACGCCAACCGCATGCGTCGCATTATCAGGGATATCGATAGAGTGCTGGGGAAGTATAAGACGTAAGGATGGCAGTGAGAAAAATCGGGCATCAGGATAGCAGGGTATCAGATCGCAGGTTATCAGGATACCAGGGTATCAGGGCAAATTTCTCAGCAGCTGGTTATTGTCACCTGATTGCCTGATAATCTGATATCCACTTCCTGATATCCTGATAATCTGGTACCCGATTGGTAAGGTCATCTATTATGAAATTGGCGATGATCATAATGCTGTTAGCAACACTTGCCCTATTTCCATCACTCGGATTTTGCACAGCCAACGATGACGCGTTCCTCGACACGGTGCAGCGGGATTCGCTGCGCTACTTTACCGGCGAGATGAACCCTGCGAACGGCCTCGTGAAAGACAGCTCGCGCCCCGGAGCACCCGCGAGCGTGGCGGCGGTCGGGTTCAGCATCGCCGCGACGTGTGTCGGCCAATCCCGCGGCTGGATCGCCAAAGAAGAGGCCTACAACCGCATTTTCAAGACGCTCACCACATTCCGCGACAAGATCCCGCATGAACGCGGTTTCTTTTATCATTTTCTCGACATGCGGACGGGCAACCGCGCATGGAATTCCGAGGTCTCGTCGATCGATACGGCGCTTTTCCTGGCAGGCGCGCTTTTCGCCGGCGAATATTTCAAGGGCACCGAGATAGAAAAAATAGCGAATGAACTTTACGAGCGTGTCGATTGGCAATGGATGATGAATAACCGGAAAGTCCTCTGCATGGGGTGGAAGCCCGAAGAGGGGTTCCTGTGGTATTACTGGGATTCGTACAGCGAGGCGATGGTCCTCTACGCGCTCGCGATAGGCTCGCCCACCCATCCGATCCCTGAAAGCGCATGGCGTGAATGGAAGCGGTATTCCGATTCGTACGCGGGCTATCCCGTCGTCTATTGTCCGACGGGGAGCATCTTCACGTACCAGTATTCACACGCCTTTATCGACTTCCGCCGTTTTCTCGATGGCGGCATAAATTATTATACAAATTCCGTGAATGCGTCGAAGGCGAACAGACAGTTCTGCATCGATTATGCGGAGAAGTATTCGACGTACGGTGCACATTCGTGGGGCCTGACCGCGAGCCTTGGCCCCGACGGATACAAGGGCTACGGCGCCAAGCCCGGCGAAGCGCTCCATGACGGTACGATCGCCCCGAGCGGCATGGCAGGCAGCGCGGTCTTCAACCGCGAAGACGCGATCGCGGGATTGAAACATATCTACAGCACATATGGCTCGTACCTGTACGGGCCATATGGTTTTAAAGACGCTTTCAACCTGAGCAGGAATTGGTGGGCGGAGGAGTACCTCGGTATCGATGTGGGGATCACGATCCTGATGTTGGAGAACGCCAGGTCAGAGCTCGTGTGGAATAAATTTATGCAGATAAAGCCGATAAAAAGCTGGCTGGAGAAAATTGTTTGACATACTTTCAAGATATGCTATTATCGTAACAATAACGTCCTTGGAAATTGCTATATCATAGAAAGGAAACGTTATGAAGGTATTCCGTCTTTTTATTGTGCTATTGCCATTTTTATTTTATTTTATCGCAATAACCCCTCTCTGCTCAGCCGTTGATGCAACGCCGGCCGGATTAGAAAAAGAGACACCGAATGATACGCAAATATTAAGACCGATTTATGTCAAGGGTGAAGCACCGTACAAGGAGCCCGTTCTTAGAAAAATGGACCTGGACCGGATAAGCGCCAGCGCTTATTACGAAACGTACGAAGGATGCAGGCTCGGCAACTATTTTCCCGCAAAGTACTTTACGATCGCCCAGCGTGTCGAGATATACGAAGAACCGAAACCGATCGATGCGCATATATTGGATGCCAAGAAGATACGGTGGCTCCACCAGAATCAGCCGTGGGATACGAAAGGGGATTTTAGGTCTCAAACCTCAACCCCTATTTTCACGAGGTCATACGGCACAGAGATCTCTATGAGCGACCCGAGATATAAAGACGCGCGGCTTAAATATACCCACGATTACCGTGACATATACGGGAACCAGTTCCCCATCTATTTGACGGATCAGGGAGGGCCAGAAGGGCGTATCCGCAATGTCAATTATAAACACGAACGGTGGGACCAGAACGAGGTACTCCTAGAGTATCATAATAAGCTCCCGTATCTGGGATGGGATTGTACGGTGAACGTCGGGTATCGCTACTCCACTATGAACGCGAAGAACGACGGTAGCACCTTTTCGTATTACGAGAACAGGCACACGTATCTGTCCTCCGCTTCAATATCGCCGTCAGCCAGGCTGGAATATTTCGGACAGTTTGAATATTACAAGAGCAAACGTCCAGATTCCAATTTTGTATATTCCCCTGAACATTATATCTCTGCGGTTGAGATAAGGATGAAATCGAATGATTTAAAGACAAGCTACATCCCGCGCGTAAGCTATTCGCGGGACAGTTATTTCCCCATGTATAACAGACTTCACAAGACAGAGATGCAATTCAGGGTCGGGCATGATTTCAATAAAAAGTTGAGCGCGACAACGACCGCCAGATACGTCTTCAGTATAAGGAACGAGGTGGATAATACCGCCCCTCGCTATAATGCCCCCAATCCTGTCAATGATATGGCCGCATGGGTAGGGACCGAAAACAGGGTCCAGTATAACATATTCGATAGGTTGTGGCTTCAGGGGGGTATCGATTACTCCGCCGGCACAAATATGAGCGACTTCGATAATGTCGGGCTCCTGGGCGGGCTCGAATACTACGCGCCGGGCCTCATCAGGGTCGACGTCGGCTGGAGAGGGAACCACTATTACAACATTCGTGATTATCTTTCCACTATATATTTTAAGTTCTTCCTCTTCATGTAGCGAGTTATAACGACAATTATACACAGATGATCGCAGATTTCATGACCGCGATCGTTTTTACAGATGATCACAGATAAAATCAAGTCTGTGAATAGATACGACGAAGATTTCCCATGAGCTTGAATATTGCGCGCAGGGAAAGTCGATGATTAAGGCCTTGGCCGCAGTTGCGTTGAGCGTATCTCTTTGCGTATGCGGCTGCGCGAAGAGGGATAACGCACCGGCCGCAGATGACGCAAAAAAACCCGTCGAGATCAAGGTCGCCTTCTGGGGCGCGCCCGACGAAGTCAATATCTTCACGGATATCATTGCCGCATGGCAGCCCTCGCATCCCGAAATCCTCGTCAAACTCGAGCACACCCCGTACCGCGGTTATGTCGATAAGCTCCTCACCAGGATCGCCGGCAGGTCAGCGCCCGACGTCATCTGTACCGAGGTAGACCTCTTCGTCACCTTCCAGTCCAAGGGCGTCCTCGAAGACCTTACCCCATATGTGAAGGCGGATCCCGATTTCGACGTCACAAAATTCTACCCGCAGATCATGGACAGGTTCACGGTTGACAGCAAACTCTACGCGGTGCCGCGCGATACAGCGCCCTTTGCGTGCGTCTACTACAATAAAAAACTCTTCGATGAAGCGGGCGTTGCCTATCCCGCGGATGACTGGACCCTGGAGGACCTCCTCAAGATCGCGAAGAAGCTCACCAAATACGACAGCGACGGGAACGTGACCCAGTACGGCTTCTACGCGTGGGCGTGGCAGAACTTCGTCTACGCTTTCGGCGGGAGCCTCGTCGATGACGTGAAACACCCGGTCCGCTGTACGCTCGACGCGAAGGAATCTCTCGCGGGGCTGCAGTTTTACGCGGACCTCATCAATGTGCACAAGGTCCATCCATCCTCCACGGCGATGATGAACCTGGCCATGGGTGTGCAGGGGATGTTCGCGTCAGGCAGGCTGGCGATGTTTTCATCAGGGGTCTGGGAGACACCGGGACTGCGCAAGGCGGAAGGGCTCAAATGGGATGTCACCATGTTCCCAAAGGGCCCGGACGGAAGGCGCGGATTCGGCACGGGAGGCTCCGGGTACGCGATCCTCAAAGGATCAGCGCATCCGAAAGAGGCCTTTAAGGTCATCAAGGCGCTCACCTGTAAAGACGCCGAGACGATGCTTGCGGATACAGGGCTCGCCCAGCCGGCGATGATCGAGATCGCTGAAAGTGAACATTGGGTGGGGGATAATAAGCCGCCGAAGAATAAAGGGATGCTCAACCAGGCGATGCAGTACGTCATCTACGATCCGTTCCACCAGTCCTGGAGGGAGGCCAAAGAGGTGTATATCAACCCTGAACTTGATCTTGTTTTCAACGGTAAAAAATCGGCCGAAGAGGCGGTGGCTACATGTATCGGCAAAGTCAACGACCTCCTCGCGGGGAAGAGCAGTTATTAGAAAACACAGATGATCACAGATAAAATAACACAGATAATCACAGATGAAAAGAGGCAGATTGTCACAGATTTTGTTATCTGCGATCATCGGTGAAAACGCGTAGCGATAGCAGAATCTGTGTTAATCTGCGCACAAATTTATGCGTATATTAATCGTCGAAGACGAAAAGAAGATCGCTGATTTTATCAAGCGCGGGCTCAAAGAAGAAGGCTATGCGGTCGACGCCGCATATGATGGAGAGCAGGGGTTATTCCTTGCCAAGACCAACGAGTATGACCTCATCCTCCTCGACCTCATGCTTCCCAAGATGGACGGTATCTCAGTCTGCAAGGCGCTTAAGGCCGAAAAGATCGCGACGCCCATATTGATGCTCACCGCGCGGAACGCCGTCAGGGATAAAGTCGAAGGCCTTGACGCGGGGGCCGATGACTACTTAACCAAGCCGTTCGCGTTCGAAGAGCTTCTCGCGAGAATTCGCGCGATACTCCGCAAGAAGAGCGATGCGGTGCCGACGAAACTTCAGGTCGCGGATCTGGTGCTCGATCTCCTGACGCATAAGGTGGCCCGCGCAGACAGGGAGATCTCCCTCACGGCGAAGGAGTACGCCCTGCTCGAATATCTCATGCGCAGCGCCGGCTCGATTGTGACAAGGACGATGATATCGGAGCACGTCTGGGATATCGATTTCGACACATTCACGAACGTCATCGACGTCTACATCAATTATCTGCGTAATAAGATCGACCAGGGATCCGCGAAGAAACTCATTCATACAGTCCGTGGCAGAGGATACGTGTTGAAGGGATAGCAATGTTCTACCGCTCGATACGCTTTAAGATAGCCATCGCCTACATGGCGATGCTGACGGTGACGCTCGCGCTTTTCAGCGCGATCCTCTACCAGTACGTCAGCCATTCACTTTACGACAATATGGACAGCCTCTTGAGCTCGAAGGCAGAAGGGCTCGTCCATGCGATCGACGCGTATTGGGCGTGGGAGAAGTTCGAGCCGTGGCGGTCAGCGTCAGCCACAGAAGAGGTCTATGCGCGCGAAGAGGGCGTCAACTTCTCTTCCGTGGTGCAAAAGTGGCTGCAGGAAAAGTCGAAAGATCCGAAGCTGCTCGACATCATCGTCCAGATATTCGATGATTCCGGCGAGACGATCACCGCATCGAAGAATACCCAGGGTATATCGACCGTCTCCGGCGAGACGTTCCGGTCGGTCCTTTCCGGCAAGAGCAGTTTCGCGACGCTCGCCTCATCGTTTCCCACGAAGAAACTTCAGCAATACAGGGTCTTCCTGATGCCGGCGATCCAGGCAGGCAAGGTCGAGTATGTCGTCCAGGTGGCAAGCCCTCTCACCTCGATCGAGACGACCCTGACGACACTAAAGATCACCATGTGGACGCTCTTGCCTCTGACCGTCCTCTTTACGGGCATCCTCGGGCTCCTCATCGCGCATCTGACCCTGCGGCCCGTGAACAGGATGATACAAGAGATACACGATATCACCGCGGAGAGCCTCCGCTCAAAGATCGCCATCCCCGGCACGAAGGACGAGATCCAGCGTCTTGCGGAGACGTTCAATGACATGCTCGAGCGGCTCCATCTTGCCTTTACCACCCAGCGCCAATTCTTCGAAAATCTCTCCCATGAGCTCAAGACACCGCTCACCGTGATGAAGGGAGAGTTCGAGGTCATCCTGAAAAAAAACCGTACGCCCGATGAATACGAATCCGTGCTCAAAAGCAACCTCGAGGAGATCGATAAGATCGTGAAGCTTGTCGAAAATCTTCTCTTGTTGGCGAGTTTCGAATCGCAAAAGATCCTCCCCGAAAGACGAGAGGTCGACCTGGGGCTCCTCTTGAGCGGGGTGGCCAATACCTATAAAAAATTGGCCGACAGAAAAGGGATCGATATCAGAATGGGACTCGAGGAGCATATCATTATAGTGGAAGGCGACGAACAACAACTGAAGCAGCTCTTCGCTAATCTCTTCGATAACGCCGTCAAATATACCCTCCCTCATGGAAAGGTCGAGGCGCGATGCGCAAAGGGGGATGGCCTGGCCACGGTTTCTATCACCGATACCGGTGTGGGTATCCCAAAAGATAAGATAGGGCGTATCTTCGACAGGTTCTATCGCGCCGGCGCAACGACCGGCGAGGGTTTCGGGCTCGGTTTAAGTATCGCCAAGTCGGTCGTCGACGCGCACAAGGGCAGCATCAGTGTCCGCAGCGAGATAGGGGAAGGGACCACATTTACCGTCTCGCTTCCTCTGACGCGCAAGGGCTAGGCACTGCGCCAGCAGTAGGGGACATTTAAATGTCCCCTACTGCTCACAGATCTGAGGTTGATAGAGAAAGCTAGATAATGTTATGAAGTATGATGCTTTTTATGAACGCACAGATTACCATAGATTGAAAGATGCAGATGATCACAGATGAGTGATATCTGCGATCATCTGTGAAAACGTATCTATAAACCGAAATCTGTGCCCATCTGTGCATGAATTTCAGTATAGTTTTTTACATGATCAGGGGCTAGAAAAAAGCCAGTTCCTTACGAATTCCGTTAAAAATATTTAATTTTCATCTAATACTCCTCTAATTGCATCTGTGGTATGCTTTTATTAGAATCGAAGCACAGGTGCTTCGCACATATGAAAGGAGGAGTGTATGGCAAAGAAGCTGATGTACGCGTTGATGTCAGTTGCCATGGCGATCGCGCTTGTCGCGCCGCTTGGTTTCGCGGCGGAGAAGCCGGCCGTGAATGAATTCCTGGTCGCTGATTTCAATAGCGGGGAGAAGCCTAATAACATAGGCGGTGATTTCGGCGCGTGGAATAAAGACCCCACCGATTTTTCTCAGGGGTGCACCGAGGTGTTTGACAGCGCGGAGAAGCACGGCGCGAGCGGTTTTTCCATGAAGCTCGATTACAGCGTCGACTCGAAGAATCCGGCGTATAACGGGTTCTGGATGCTGCTGCAGAACTTCGACGCGTCGAAGTATGACAATGTCGCCGTGTGGGTGAAAGGCGACGGCAAGGCAGGCTATACGACCGTGTTCAAGCTTGAGATCAAGAACGCGGGCAAACAGGTCGGCCGTTACTATGTCACCAATATCACCGACCAGTGGCAGGACATCGTGATCCCCTTAAAGGACTTCAAGGGTATCACGGACTTCTCGAATCTGACGGAACTCGTCGTCGTCTTTGAGGACAGGATCGCCTCGAACAAGAAGGGCGTCATCTACATAGACGATATCAGGTTTACGAAGAATAAGTAATATTGGTCGATAGTCAATAGTCGATGGTTATTAGTATCCTGTAGCCCCCATTTAAATGGGGGCTACAGGAATAATATTTATAAGAAAGACAACTATAATGAAACGATTTGTCTTTATTTTTTGTCTTCTTTCTTTTGTCTTTATAAATACATTATGTCCCGCGCAACCGAACGGCGCATCCAAGAAATTCATCCCTCCTCTGGTCCTGCATGATTATAACGCGGGCTCGCTTCGCACGAACCTCAACGGGCTTTCTGACGGCGACGAGACCGAGCCGGGGACACTGTATGCGACCCTCATCGCCGACGATGGGTATACGCGCGGTAATTTCGGATATTCCCTGCGCATGGATATCGATGTGAGCGACCTCGCCGAGTACGCCTTTTACTGGATAAAATTGGGAAAGGATATACCGGGCAAGGCGGGGCAGGCCGAAACGGCGGACTTGAGCCCATATAATTATCTTTCGTTCTGGGCGAGGAACGGCAACGGCAACGGGGGCAACATCAAGGTGGAATTCCATCAGGAGGCGACGGGCGACAATACATTCGCCTGGGGCAAGGATATATCGAGCGTCGTCTACGTCAATCAGTATCTGAAAACAGGTGCTCTCCAGGGCCAATGGCAGAAGGTCGTCATACCGCTCGGTGCGTTCAAGGAGGTCACCGACTGGTCGAAGATGCTCGAGCTTGTTTTTGTCTTTGAGAATAAGACCGGTTTTAAGAAAGGCATCGTCTATGTCGACGATATCATGATCGGCGCAAGGCCTTCCGAAGAAGCCATCGCAGGGCAAGAGGTGCGCCAGCTCAAGGCGCCGGTCGATTCATCATTCAAGGTAAACGGTGTGAATAGCAAACAATGCCTTACCTTCCAGGGGCTCAACACGCTCCAGATACGCGCCGAAAGCCTCACCGACAACCCGCGCATAGAAAGCGTCAGATTCGAGTATTCTTCCGATAAAGGCAATACCTGGCGGACGATCGGCGCCGATTACGGCGTCAATAAGGACCTCTACGCGGTGGAATGGCAGCCGGACAATTCACGGCAGCTCCAAAACTATCAGGTGCGCGCGGTCGCGACCGATATATATGGCGATGAGGCCGCGACGGGTATCCTGATCGATTGCCCCGTCAAACCGATGACGGACGACGAATTTCTCGATCTCATCGAAAGGAAGGCGTTCGAGTTCTTCCAGGCGCATCAGAACGATAAGACAGGGCTTTTCGCGGACACGACCGGCGGCGGAGACGCGAGCATCGCGTCGACCGGCTTCGGACTGGCGGCGCTGGCGATAGGCGCCCAGCGGCAGTGGATCGCGAAAGAAGACGCTCACAAAAGGGCGATCCTGGCGCTCAACACATTCCTCCCGGGCCCGAGGGCAGAGCCGCCCGCGGCCGAAGGCAAATACGGCTTCTTCTACCATTTTCTCAACAAACATACGGGAACGCGGGCGGGTAAGAGCGAGATCTCGACGGTCGATACCGCGATCCTGGTCTGCGGGGCACTCACCGCCGGCGAATATTTCGGCGGCGAGGTGAAGAAGAAGGCCGACGAGCTGTATAAAAGGGTCGAGTGGGAGCAGTTCCTGATCAAGGAGAAGGGGCCGTGGCTGAACACCTTCTCGATGGGGTGGTCGCCCGAACGAGGGTTCCTCGATTCGTATTGGGATTTCTATACTGACGAGGTCATCCTCATTTCGCTTTTGGCGATCGGTTCGCCAACCCATCCTGTCCCGCCGGAGAGTTTCTACGCCTGGGCACGGCACAAGGCAAAATACGGCAACGGAGATGAGTTCATTTACGCCTGGCACGGAAGCCTCTTCGCGCACCAGTACGCCCACGCCTGGTTCGACTTCAGGAACCTCGTCGATAAACAGGGGGTGAACTGGTTCAAGAATTCGACCGACGCGACGCTCGCGAACAGACAGTTCTGCATCGATCAGAGCGATACCTATAAGGGGTACGGCCCCCGTTCGTGGGGTATCACCTCGATGTCAAGGCCGGAAGCGTATACGATGCATTTCGGCGTATCGCCGACAGGAAGCGGCGAGGCGCTCCATGACGGCACGATCTCGCCGACGGGGCCTGCCGGTTCCATGCCGTTTACCCCGGTCTTGTCGATGCAAGCCTTAAAAAATATGTACCTCCAGCATCCGCGGCTTTGGGGGCAATACGGCATACGCGATTCCTTCAATCTCGAGAAGAACTGGTACGCGTCCACCTATTATGGGATAGGGGTTGCGATGATGCTCCTGCCGGTGGAGAATTTCCGCTCGGAGTTCATCTGGAAGAATTTCATGAAGAACCAATATATCAGACAGGCTTTGCAGAAGGCCGGATTTACCAAGGCCCCGGTCAAAGCAAGGAAATAGAGCTAAAATTACACAGATGATCACAGATTTAAAAGCACAGATGGTCACAGATACAATTACATCTGCGATCATCTGTGATGATGTAGCTAGTCCGCAAGATCTGTGTTATTCTGTGTGATGGGTTGTCATAATAGTAGAAAGAGGAGGTGATCTTGTGGTCATCACAAGATCAATAAAGGTCATTATTGCCACGCCCCTGGTGGTATTTGGCATCTCATGCGCGGCGTGCGCCGCTGAAGATGTTCAGGCCCCCGCGACCGAAGACGGTTTACCCGTAGGCGAAACGGTCGCGCGGACACCGGAATATACGGTCGATATTGCCGGATTCCTTTCTGCGCTCAAGGGCGCGGCAGGACCCGAGGACGCCCTGAAGATCGCGGACGACGCGATCACCCGGGCGAAGACATACGATGATCTTGAGCGGATCGCGGCCGAGATGAAACGAATGGCCGGTGAGCCTGACGCGAAATACGCCGATGTCCTCGCGTACGCCCTTGCCAGGGCCCGGATCGATGAGCTCGACTCCCTCGCAAAGAGCAATGATATTGAGCTGGGCAGGATATTCATGACGATGGGCCAGGCCTATGCCCAGGAGGCCGCCGAGATGATCGATAAGGCCGGTCTTGCCACCACGTCGAAGGACCTCCTCATCGAGCTCTCGTTCTTGAGGTACCTCCTCTTCCGGGACAGGGAAGAGGCTAAGTCGCTCGACCAGTCGATCGATGCCATGGCGGAGACAATAGCCCGCTATTCCGACGACGCCGCGCGCAATAAGGCAAAGCTCGAGAAGCTCATGGCGCAGTTTATTGCCAAATCGATGAAGGACGAGGCGGCGAAGGTGAAGCTCGCGTACGCGTCGAAGGTCGATGTCGCGCAGGCGCGCGCGATCATGGAAGAGATCCGCGCCAAGGCCGACGAGAGTTTCGCGGCGGGAGACGCGAAGTCCGCGGCGGCGCTGTACGAACAGTATATGCTCTCCGCCTCGCCTTACTACAATAAAGAAGAGCTTGCCGCAAAGGTGATGGAGATCGCGGAAAAGTATTTCGCCTCCGCACGGTATAAGGAGGCGCGGCGCTACTACGAGTTCTACGCGAAGCGCTACGGCTCCTCGCGCGTGGCCGACTACGCCCTCTACAAGATAGCCCTCTGCTACGCCAATGAAAAGAACTACGACGAGGCGGTCGCGCAGCTCGAGTCGTTCATCGCCAATAACCAGAATAGCGTTTGGTTCGACAAGGCGTTCGATAACCTTGCCAGGCTCTTCTACGAGGACTATCCCCGGGAGAAGGCGATTGCCTCGCTCGAAAAGCTTGTCACGGAAAACTACCGGAAAGATATCGGAGATTTTGCGCAGATACTCATAGGGTTGCTCTATTTTGAGGCAAAGGACTATGACAAGGCGCTTGGCTATTTCAGGAAGGTGGGGGAAGTAAGCGCATACCGTTCTGCGGCCATGACGCTTGTGAAAGATATTGATGATGTAAAAGATGGGAGCGCTCCTTCGTACAGCCCCGCATCGCCCGACAAATACCGGATGTGGGAGCTCTACACGCCCACGCAGCTCGGCATCGGTGCCTATGAGGTGAAGGCCGCCACCAACCTTCTCGACAAGCTTGGCGTGGTAAAGCCAAAGCGGTTCAACCTCACCCAAAGCGTGACCGGAACACCCGTACTCGAAGTGAGTAAAGGTTCAAAAGTTGAGCTAAGGGCGGAGAACGAGGCCGACACGGATACATTCACAGAATACTCGCAGGACAGGAGCGACGCGAGCAGGCTCCCGAAGAAGGAGACAGAGATGCTGTCGAAGGACCTGGTTTCGATCCAGTGGAAGACGGACGGCGGGAAATTCGCCGATGAAAACCAATCCTCGACAAAGGTGTGGCAGGCGCCGGACGCAGCCGGCGCGTGTACGGTAACGGTTCGCGTCGATGATTTCGGCCTCGTCCGGACGCCCGACAAGGGCATCGCAAAGGACCCTCCGCGGGAAGCGGCTCTTCAGATCCTCGTGGTGGATTAGCTATCAATATACGACAATGAAAAAACTACCGATGGCACTATCAGGGATGTGCATCCTTGGGCTGGCGCTCTCGGTTTTTTTATCCGCGGAAGCGAAGGACCCCGCAGGCCTTCATGATGCTCCCCCCACAGTTGTCTTCGCGGACTTTAACAAAGGCAAAGACCTCATCAACAATCTCGGCGGCGAGAGCGGCGCATGGCAGCTCGATCCCAAAGATGATTTGCAGTGGGCGCGCGCGACGCTCGATACCGCGGTGCGGCACGGCAAGGCCGGAGCCTCGCTCAAGATCGAATATAGCGTCGATTCCGCCGATAACGCGGTCGTCGGTTTTTGGACGCAGCTCCGCTCATTTGACGCATCAGGTTATGACCATCTGGAGTTCTGGATCAAAGGAGACGCCGCAAAAGGCTTCACCACCATCTTCAAGGTCGAGTGCAAGAAGTTCGAAAAGGACAGCGATGGTATCGAAGAGACCGTCAAGGGAAGTTACGTCGTCAAGAATGTGACCGCGGAGTGGCAAAAAGTAGCGATACCGCTCAACGTGATGAACGGTATCACGGACTGGCGCGATGTCAGGGAGTTCGTCATATCGCTGGAGAAGAAACGCGTCGATAAAAAGTCGGGCGTGCTCTATTTT
>Ga0315294_10001750_pt1 | contig 23765 bp, 18 predicted proteins | sample YL17G13_40_MG_FD_203626 | JGI IMG/M metagenome (GOLD analysis project Ga0315294, IMG submission 203626) | Sediment microbial communities from Yellowstone Lake, YNP, Wyoming, USA - YL17G13_40 | ecosystem: Environmental > Aquatic > Freshwater > Lake > Sediment | place: USA: Wyoming | collected...
TCCAGGGGCTGGGAACCCAGACCTGGGCTTACACTTATGATTCCAATGGGTTTCTTTTAACCAAAACCGACCCCACAGGTCATGTGACTTCTTATGTCTATGACCCTGAATCCCGGGTGGTACAGGCAACCGACCCGGATGGAAGAATCAGGTCTTTAGCCTATTCTCCCGAAACCTCCCTGTCCCAGCTTACGGAAAAGGACGGCGGGGTCTGGACCTTTCGGTATGATCCGGGGATGGGGACTTTGACGGAAAAAACCGATCCTTTGGGGAACACCACATGGTATGCCTATGACCAGAACCGGAATCTTTCCTCCATTACAGACCCCAACGGCAACCAGACCTCTTTCACCCATGATGCCAACGGGAATACGACCTCTATAACCGATTCCCTGGGGGATATCACCCTGTATGCCTACAGTTCCCTGAACCAGGTAACCGGCATCACCTACCCCGGGGATGCCGTGGTAACCCTAACCTATGATGAAAAGGGGAATCTCACCTCGGCCACCGATCCCCTGGGGAACCAGACCCGGTATACCTATGACTCCAAGGGCAATCTCTTGAGCGTCTTGAGTCCGTTGAGTCAGGTGACCGCCTTTGCCTATGATTCCCATGATTACCTGACTTCTCTGACGGACCCGGCAGGGGCGGTGACCTCCCTTGGGTACGATGCCTCAGGGAGGCTGGTAAGCCATGAGGATCCCCTGCAGAACAAAACTGCCCTTGATTATAACGGGTTGAGCCGGATCACCCGAATGACCGACCCCAAGGGAAACAGCTTGGCCTATGCCTATGATTTAAGCGGGAACCCCACCGAAAGGACCGATGCCAAGTCAAGAAAGACCTCCTACGAGTACAATTACCGGGGCCAGGTCACCAAAATCACGGATGCCCTTAGCAATGCAACCAGGCTTTCCTATGGCTCGGGATGCCCTTCCTGCAATGGGGTGGATAGGCTGACTTCGCTGACCGATGCCAGGGGGAACCCCACGGTTTTCGAGTATGACCTTTCCGGCCGGCTGGTCAAAGAGACCAGCCCCATGGGTTATTCAAAGTCCTATGCCTATGATCCCAGCGGGAACCGCCTGACCCTCACCGATGAGAAGGGGGAAATTACCCTCTATTCCTACGACCCCCTGAACCGGCTGAGATCCATCCGATATCCCGATGGAGATACGACGGCCTTTGACTACGACAATAGGGGCAATCTGACCCAGGCCGCCAACCAGAACATCAGCTATACCTTCACCCATGACCTGAACAACCGAATGACGGGAGTTTCCGATTCCCTTGGAAGATCGATTCTTTACCAGTACGATGCCCTGGGGAAAAGGACCCGGATGACAGGGCCGGATGGAAAGACCATCAGCTACCAATATGATGTGGCTAACCGGCTCTCTGAGATCATCACTCAGGTTGGGACATTTGCCTTTTCCCATGACCCCATAGGCAGGAGAACAGGCTTGAGTTACCCCAACGGGGTTCAGACGGATTACGCCTATGACCCCTCGGGCTACCTGACCAACCTATCAGCCGGGATTTCCCAGAAACCTACAATCAGTTCTTTTGCCTATGCCCATGATGCGGTAGGGAACCGAACCTTGATGACCGACCTTTCGGGGAATCATGAGTATGCTTATGATGCCATAGACCAGCTGACCCGGGCCGCTCATCCCACCCTCCCTCCGGAACAGTTCCAATATGATCCCGTGGGCAACCGGCAAACCACCGTCGTCGATTCCGACAATGCCCTCCTGGAGGATGAGGATTTTGTCTATACCTATGATGCCCAGGGGAATCGGATTGAGAAGACAAGTAAAATCACTGGGGGGAAAACCACTTACGCCTACGACCCGGATAACCGGCTGCTAAAGGTAGAAACCTTTGCCAGCCTCGCCCGCTATAAATACGACCCCTTCGGCCGAAGGATCGAAAAGGAGGCCAACGGCCAGGTCACCCGCTATGTCTATGACGGCCCCAACATCCTCCTTGAATATGATGGCCAAAACAATATAAAATCCAGCTATCTCCACACCCTGGCCATTGATGATCCCCTGGCCTTGGAGCAGAATGGAAAGGCCTATTATTACCACAAGGACGGCCTGGGGAGCATTCAAACTCTGACGGATGAAGCCGGGCAGGTAATCCAGAGTTATGAATACGCCGGCTTCGGGAAAATCACATCCCAGAGCGGCAGCCTGGAACAGCCCTTCACCTTCACCGGAAGGGAACTTGACCAGATGCTGGCGCAGGAGGAAATCACTTCCTGGATCACTTATTCCACCGAACTGAAACCCGGGGTCCAAGATCCCCAGGGGATGAAGGGAGGAGGCCGGATCGAGATCAAAACCCTGCGGCAAACAGAAGCCCTATATTTTTACCGGGCCCGGTACTACGACCCCAGGGCCGGCAGATTCCTCACTAAAGACCCTATTGGATTTGCGGGAGGGGATGTTAATCTCTACCGGTATGTGAGGAACAACCCGATAAATCGGGTTGATCCCTTTGGATTACATGAGGAGAATGATGTTCATTTGATATTCACTTATCAGAGAGCTCTGATAGCGGGAATTGATCCAGCAACAGCATGGGAGATAGCTTGGGAATGCCGGCGCGTTGATATGTTATACCTTACTCGGCCGGATCGTCCCATATCCTGGGTGACTGGACTGCTCTGGTACTTCCACTTTCACCCACGTGACAAGTGGTTAGAGAAAAGGCTGAGAAGATGCTGCGAGAAGCAAGCCCCCAAGTGTCTTGGGGAGAATCTACACCCTTTGGAGGATTCCTTCCCTCATTTGGACTTAAATAGCAATTCAAGGTTGTTTAGTTTGATTGCCCCATTTTTCCATCTAAGAGAGCCTGATACTGATCTCTTTTTTGGCAATACTTCAAGAGATCAGGCAATGCAGCAAGAAGTAGACTACTGGCTGAGGGAGTTCAGAAAAGCCTATTATGGACCATACCCCCATCCAAATAACTTGCCCTCATTCAGATAATCTGTAAATAGAAAGTAGGTTAGATGGTTATTAAGATTCTCATTTATTTTGTCATTGTATTTGGCTCTCTCTTCGGATTGAGAGCAACAAGAATAACCCCAGGAACTTTTGCAATAGCCATACCCCTCATATATATAGGAGCTTTTTTGATATTATTGGGGCTTGAAATAAGGAGCCAGCTGTTAAGGAAAGCTACCGAGAAAGAAGTTAGAAAGGCCGCATTCTGGTTTTCTTTCGGGGCTGGGGTCTGTTTGGGGATGTTTACAACCTTCTCCCATGGTACCCCCAAATTCAACTACGATTTGGATGATGCTTTTTTTCTAATACTTGGCTGCATACTAGCGGGGATATTGACTGGCATGGTCGGAGTGGCTGTTTCTTATATCATCCTCCCTCTTTTAGAAAGAATTCAGAAGTAGTCCCAGCATGGAGCCTCTTGGGATCAGCCAGATGCAATTGGCTTTGAGGTTTAATGTAAATGGGTCAGGCATAAGTAATCAGTTATCGACAATTCGGGGATATATTTAATGAAGCAAGGAGATTGGCCCAATCCGGGAACCGGAATACTGCATTGGACAGATTCAGCGAAGCCTGCCATCCCATAATGGATTCTTCCAGCCCCGAGCATGTAGACCCCAATGGTAACCCAAGGGTTTGGAGTCGATGGCGGGCTTTGGGACATAGTCTAAATGATACCATCGGGCATGAAACGGTTCATGACTTGACTCCCGATATACTTGACAGGCAAAGAATATTACTAAACAGAGCCTATGATAGGGTATTTGGCCCATGAAAAAGATCCTTTTAATAATAGGACTAGCAGCTGCAATTTATTTTATTGTTTGGACAATAATATTTATCATTTTTGAAGGCTTCGATTTTACCTACTACTGGAAGTTCTTCCGTCAATCATTTTCCAGCCCAGGGGAAGAGGCGGCATTCATACGCATTTACGCTATTTTGATAACATGTTTTTTATTAATCTGTCTGTTTTTCTGGATAAAAAAGGGGTGATATCTCTCTGCTATCATGTTCTGAAGAGGAGTAGCAAAGGGGGCAAGTCTGCTCTTGACTCAGGAATCGGATTTAAAAAGGGGACGTACATAAGGTTATAACCCCCAAGGGAAAGGTGAGTGAAATGTCAAAATGGGGTCACCCATTAAAAGGCCCCTGTTATCCATTCTGTCAAAGCCATCATAACAGGAGGGGGGGAAATGATGATCTGGGTTTTTATGTTGGCCTTCATCCTGAGTTTCCTCAATTCCAGCGAAGAGGCTCTGGGACAGGTTTATTGGAAGGCGAAGAAGGACGGGTCCATCAGTTTCTCCGATAATCCCACTTCGAGTATCTTGAAGGACGAACCCGAGGAAAAGGCCGATCTGGGAATAGAATTCCAACGAGATTTCCTTAGGCTCCCTTTGCCCGGAAAAAATTGGGCCTTAGAATTTCAATTCAAGGATTTTAGAATGAAAGACGCAGAAACCCTTCCGGATTTTGAAGGCCGCAGGATTCTGGCCGAGAATGACAAAACTCAAGTCCTCCTCTCCGTTTTTCTGACCCCCGCCAAAAGACCCATGCACAGCAAAGATTTAAGGGAAGCCGCCTGGAAAGACCAGAAAAAATTGCCGCTCAAGAGAGAGGCGGTGAAGAAATATGAAGCAGGGGAGTGGGCCTTGTTTGAGTATGTCATAAAAGATGCCAAAGAATTCAAAGGCATAAATCAAAAAAATGTTTTTGCCTTTCATGTAAAGGGAGATACCTGGATTGATTACCACCTATCGAAGGCCTTCTACAAACCTGCGGATGAGAAACTTTTCAATGATTTTATCAAATCGGTGAAGATTCTGCAGCCCTTCTCCCCGTCCAGCTGGGATAATTTTTTGTTCGGCAGCCATTACTATCGCAGAGGAAAATATATGAAAGCCATCGTATACTATGAGCAGGCCTTGGCGCAGGAGAAGCAAAACCCCCGCCTTGAGGAGGACTTCGGCCGGGTGTTGATCGACTGCCTGGGGATGGCCTATGGGTTGACCGGGAACCTGGAAATGTCCAAAAAGACATTGGAATACGGCATATCCAAAGACCCGACCTTTCCCATGTACTACTACAATCTGGCATGCACCTATGCCGAGATGAACAATTTGGAGAAAGCCGTCCAAAATCTAAAGACAGCCGCCCGGTACAAGAACAATATGATTCCCGGCGAAAGGCCGCCGGATGCCTTCAAAGACTCCTCCTTTAAACGATTTTTGAATAATCCAAAATTCGTTGACGCGGCCAAGGCTTTCCGATAATTTTCCCCCTCACTCCACCCCTCTACCGCAAGGAACGAGGAAGTTTCAGGAGGGAGCGAAGCTAAATATTCAAAATAGTTGACAAAAATGGTTAAGTATTTTAAGTTGAAAGTAGGAACCCGCCAGGAGAAGAGCCATGACTTCCAAGAAGATCGTTCTCCATTTTTCCAAGGAAAATTGGAACAAGCCGATTGTTTACCGCCTGGTTAAGGATTTTAACCTGAGCTTCAACATCCTCAAGGCCAACGTCCTGCCGAAGCAAGAGAGCTTCATGGTTCTGGAGCTGACCGGCCCCAAGGCGGATTTCAAGCGGGGGATGGACTATCTGTCTCAAGTGGGCGTGAGGATCGAGCCCATCGAGAAAGACATAGGCCGGGACGACATCAAATGCATCCACTGCGGAGCCTGCACGGCCGTCTGCCCCACCGGCTCTTTGTACATCAACCGCAAGACCATGGAGGTGATTTTCGATACCTCCAAGTGCAGCGGGTGCGAGCTGTGCATCAAAGCCTGTCCGCCGCGGGCCATGGAATCCCGCTTGGTGTAACGCCGAAAACTGTTTAGCCACAGAGATCACAGAGATCACAGAGAACACAGAGATAGGATAGAAAAAAGCAAAAGAATTTGACTTCCGCCAAAAGCGGATTTTCTAACCCTTGGTATTTTCCTTTTGCCTTTTAAACCGAAATCTCTCTGTGGTCTCGGTGTTCTCTGTGGCAAATAAGAGTTTGAAATTGCGGACTGGAGAATCATCCTCCCCTGGTAATTATTTAAAGAGGGGGGTGTATTCCCCTTCCCACAATTTCACTTCTTGACCCTTAAAGAATATTCCCTGCTGGCCTCCGGAGATTTAATTCGTTTTATTTAGCACAGCACGACACAGTTGCAACCAAGAAGTTATAACCGGGACCCCGCTCCTTCCAGAAATCCCCCCTGCCCCCCTTTACGAAAGGGGGGTTGGGGGGATTTCAGAGACGGGTTGGCCCATCAGGATTTCTCATGTTCATCGTTCACCCGACTCATCACGCACCTTTGGAACAAAGCCTAAACTAATGAGGAGCAAAATCATGCGCCGTGTTTACCTGGATCACAACGCCACGACACCGGTTCACCCCGAAGTCGTGGAGGCCATGATGCCCTTCTTCCGGGACCAATTCGGCAATGCCTCCAGCATTCACTGGGCCGGGAGAGAGGTCAAGAAGTATTTGGACGAAGCCCGGGAAAAGGTTGCCGCTTTGATGAACGCCGATCCCGAAGAGGTCATCTTTACCGGGTGCGGCACGGAGAGCGACAACATGGCCATTAAAGGGGTCGCCTCCACCCATCAGGACAAAGGCCGGCATATCATCACCTCCAAGGTGGAACACCATGCGGTCCTCCACACCTGTCAATTCATGAGAGAATTGGGCTACGAGATCACCTATCTTTCCGTCGACCGGGACGGGTTGATCGACCTGGAGGAGGTCCGCCGCTCGATCCGCCCGGATACCATCCTGGTCTCCATCATGTTTGCCAACAACGAGACCGGAACGATCATGCCCGTCCAGGAAATCGGGTCGATCTGCCGGGAGAAAGGGGCCCTTTTTCATACCGACGCCGTGCAGGCCGTGGGAAAGATCCCCATCGACCTGAAGAAACTGCCCGTGGACATCCTCTCCCTCTCCGGCCACAAGCTGAACACCCCCAAGGGAATTGGGGCCCAGTTCATCCGCAAAGGGACGAAGCTTTCTCCTCTTATTCACGGGGGAGCCCAGGAGCGCAACCGCCGGGCGGGGACGGAAAACATTCCCTATATCATCGGCCTGGGAAAGGCTTGTGAAATCGCCCGGCGCGATTTTGCCCGGCGGCATGAGTATCTTCAAGGCTTGCGAAACCGTCTCCAGGAGGGGATCTTCCGGAAGATCCCCCATGTGGAATTGAACGGCCATCCGACCCAGCGGCTGCCCAACACGCTGAACGTGAGTTTTCTCTACGTGGAAGGGGAATCTCTCCTGTTGAACGTGGATCTGGAAGGAATCGCCGTCTCTTCGGGTTCCGCCTGCTCTTCCGGCTCCGCGGACGCCTCGTATGTGATCCTGGCCATGGGAAAATCGCCCCTCGTCGCCCAGAGCGCCATCCGTTTCAGCCTGGGATGGACTAATACCGCAGAGGATGTGGATTACGTGCTGGAGGTCGTGCCCCCGATCGTTGAGAGGCTGCGGGCCATCTCTCCGCTCTATCAAAAGCATAAAAACATAAAAGCATGAACCACGGAGGACGCAGAGGAAAACACTGAAAAATTGGAATGATGGAATACTGGAATGTTGGAAAAACAAATTTTTTGTCCGCCATCCCATTATTCCATTGTTCCATTATTCCATTCCTTTTTACCTCTTTAACCTCTGTGCTCTCTGTGCCTCTGTGGTGAAAAATGCCTTTAAATAAAAAAGAAAGAATTGTCGTGGCCATGAGCGGGGGGGTGGACAGCTCCACCGCCGCGGCCCTCCTGAAAGAGGAAGGCTATGAGGTGATCGGGCTGACCATGCACCTCTGGGACCCGACCCGGGATGGAAAAGGGTCCTTTTCCCGCTGCTGTTCCCCCGACGACATTCATGACGCCCGCCGGGTGGCGGATCAAATCGGCATCCCCCACTACGTGGTCAACCTGAAGCAGGCCTTTGAAGAAAAGGTGATCCGGAATTTCGTCGAGGAGTACCTGCAGGGGAGAACCCCCAACCCCTGTATCCACTGCAACGACCAGATCAAGTTCGGCTTCCTCCTCCGCAAGGCGGAAGAACTGGACGCCAGGGCCCTGGCCACAGGGCATTATGCCCGGATCGTATGGGGCCCTTCCCTGGATGCGGTCAAAGAAAAAAGGTATCTTCTCCTCCGGGGAAAGGACCGGAACAAGGACCAGTCCTATTTTCTCTTTACCCTGACCCAGGAGCAGATGGGCAAGGTTCTCTTCCCTCTGGGGGATAAATCTAAAACGGAAGTTCGGGAGGTTGCTTCCAAACTGGGGCTGCGGGTGGCCCAAAAACAGGAAAGCCAGGAGGTCTGTTTCATCCCGGGCAATGACTACCGCCTTTTTCTGGAAGAGAGAAAGGGAAGAGAAATCTCCCAGCCGGGGGAGATCGTGAACCGGCAGGGAAAAGTGCTGGGCCATCATTCGGGTGTCTATTCCTACACCATCGGGCAGCGCCGGGGGCTGGGGATCGCCGCTCCGCAGCCTTATTACGTCCTATCCCTGGATTGTCAGAGAAACAGGGTCATAGCCGGCCATAAAGACGATCTCCTGGCCGGCGGCCTGATTGCGGGTGGGCTCAACTGGATCTCCGCTTCCATGCTGGAAGGAGACGCGGATGCCCTGGTGCAAATCCGCTACCGCCATCCGGGGGTCCCCGCGGTCCTATCCTCCCTGGGAGATCAAAAAGTAAAGGTTGAATTCAAGGTTCCTCAAAAGTCCGTAGCCCCCGGGCAGGCGGCCGTATTCTACCGGGGGGATGAAGTCCTGGGTGGAGGATGGATCGAAAGAGCCCTCTAAAGGTTGCCATGGTTACTCTGGGATGTAAAACCAACCAGAGCGATGCGGCTTCCCTGGCGGGCGAGCTCGCGGTTCGGGGGTACCAAATCGTCCCTTCCTCCCAGGCCGCGGATGTGACCATCATTCACACCTGCACGGTTACCCAGAAGACGGACTACCAGTCCAGGCAGATGGTCCGTCGAATGGCCGGCCGGAACCCCGGGGGACAGGTCATCGTAACCGGGTGTTACGCCCAGGTTTCTCCCGAATCCCTGCAGGCCATTGCCGGCGTGGATTATGTCATCGGGCTGGCGGAAAGAAGAAAAATTCCGGAAATCCTCGGCTCGGGAGAAAAGCCGAAGAAAGCTCGGATCCTCTCTTCTCCGGTGGAAAAAGAGAGGGCTTTTGACGAATGGGGGCCTCCGGGGTATTCGAATCGAACGCGGGCTTTCTTTAAAGTGCAGGACGGCTGCAATTCTTTCTGCTCCTACTGCATCGTGCCCTACGCCCGGGGCAGGAACCGGAGTCTCCCCCTGGAACGGGTGCTCTCCCGGGCCCGCGAACTTTCGACTCGGGGTTTTCAAGAGGTCGTCCTCACCGGAATTCACCTGGGAACCTATGGAGAAGATCTGCTCCCCTCCCAGTCGTTGCTGACCCTCCTGCAAGCCCTGGAGAAAGAAAGACCGGGGTTTCGCCTGCGCCTGAGCTCCATCGAGCCGCGGGAGTTCAACCCTCCCTTGATGGATTACCTGGCCAGTTCCTCCAGGATCTGCCCCCACCTGCACATCCCTCTGCAGAACGGGGACGACCGGATTCTGAAACGGATGAACCGGAATTACTCCGCGGCCTTTTTCGCGGACCTGGTGAATCGCCTGGCCCGGACGATCCCGCGAGTCTCCATCGGGGTGGATGTGATCGGGGGCTTCCCCGGGGAAGATGAATCCGCCTTTCAGAATACCCTGGACCTGATCGAGAAACTCCCGCTTGCCTACCTCCACGTGTTTCCCTTTTCGCGGCGGAAAGGAACGCCGGCAGCCGCTTTCCCGGCCCAGGTGCCGTCCCAGGTCATCCGGGCCCGCTGCCGGGCGCTGCGGGAACTGGGAGAGAAGAAACGGGAGGCTTACTACCGGTCTTTCCTGGGCCAAAAGGTCAAAGTTCTGGTGGAGAGCAAGAGGGATCGTGAGTCGGGGCTGTTGAAAGGGTTTTCACCCCATTACATTCCCGTTCTCCTCCCGGGAGAAGATGAAAGAATCAATCAGGAGGTCGAAGTCGAGGTAACCGAGGTCCGCAACGGGAAAGTCTTTGGAAAAACTATTTTGCCACAGAGTGCACAGAGTACACAGAGGTTAAAGAGGTAAAAAAGAATGGAAGAATGGGATGGGGGACAAAAAATTTGTTTTTCCAAAATTCCAGTATTCCATCATTCCAATTTTTCAGTGTTTTCCTCTGTGGACTCTGTGACCTCTGTGGCTGAAAGTATTTATGGATAAAGAGAGAAAAAGGGCGCTCCAGGAGCTGCAGAAGAAGATCGGGTACCGCTTCAAATCCCTCGATCTCTTGAACCAGGGACTGCGGCACAAATCCTTCGTCCATGAAAACGTCGACGCCGAAGGACAGGACAACGAGCGCCTGGAGTTTCTGGGCGATGCCGTCCTGGACCTGGTCATCGGCCACCTGATCATGGACCGGTACCCGGACTATCCGGAGGGAAGCCTCTCCCGGCTCCGGGCCGCCGTGGTGAACGAAACCCGGCTGGCCAAGATTGCCCGGGATCTTTCCCTGGGGGAATACCTCCTATTGGGCAAGGGGGAAGAGATGACCCGGGGAAGGGAGAAGAGCTCCATCCTTTCCTCTTCCCTCGAAGCCCTGCTGGCCACTATTTATCTGGACGGAGGGTATAAAAAGGCCTTCAAGGCGATCGCCCAGCTCTTTTCCCTCACTCTGGAAGTGGCCGAGAAAGAGAGTTTCTACCAGGATTACAAGACCAAGCTCCAGGAGCTGTCCCAGGATACCCTCAAGGCAACCCCCCGCTATATCCTGGCCAAGGAGTACGGGCCGGATCACGACAAGATCTTCGGCGTCCAAGTTCAAATTCAGGGGAAAGTCGCCGGGGTGGGGGCCGGAAGAAGCAAGAAAGAAGCGGAACAGCGAGCGGCCCGGCGGACCCTCCAAAAGCTTTACCGCTCCTTAAAGGGAAAAAATGACTGAGCAAGATAAACCGGCGGGGTTCCGATCCGGCTTCGTGTCCCTCATCGGAAGGCCCAACGTGGGCAAGTCCACTCTTCTGAACCTCCTCCTGGGCCAAAAGATCGCCATTATCTCTCCCAAGCCCCAGACCACCCGCAACCGGATTCTGGGGATCAAAAACCTCCCCTCCGGCCAGATCATTTTTCTGGATACTCCCGGAATTCACCGGTCCGGGAACCTGCTGAATCAGTCCATGGTCCGCACGGCCCTGGCCACTCTCCAGGAAGTGGATGTCGTCTGTCTCCTCATCGAGGCCAACTCTCCCGGCCACGAGGAGAACGACTGGATCCTGGAAAACCTGCAGAAGGTGCGGAAACCCGTCTTCCTGGCGATCAACAAAATAGACCTGATCCCCAAGGGGAATCTTCTGTCCATCATGGAACGCTTTTCTCAAAAACGGCCTTTCGAACAGATCATTCCCATCTCCGCCGTGTTGGGCGAGGGGGTGGATATTCTCGTGCGTGAGCTGCTGAAGATCCTTCCCGAAGGTCCCCGCTTCTTCCCGGAAGACATGGTGACCGACCTGCCCGAGCGCTTTCTGGCGGCCGAGCTGATACGGGAAAAGGTCTTTCATCTGACCCGCGAGGAAATTCCTTACGCCACCGCCGTGGCCATCGAGGAGTTCAAGGAGCGGGAGGAGAAGAACCTGGTGGTGATCCGGGCGACCATTCAGGTGGAGCGGGAAACGCAAAAGGGGATTCTGATCGGGGAAAAGGGGAAGAGGCTGAAGGAGATCGGCCGGCTGGCCCGGGAGGAGATGGAGGCCCTCCTGGGAGTGCGAGTATTTCTGGAGCTCTGGGTGAAGGTGGAAAAGAACTGGCGCGATGACCCCCGCGCGCTCCGCCGTCTCGGTTTTTAATAAACAGGTATCATACTAAATTTATGGTTCCCATTTAGGCGTTTGAAAATTATACCCCATCGCGAGGGAGGATAAATCTGCCAACTCGGTGAAATCAGGGGGCCAGGTTTTCCATACCCTTACCCTGCCAGATACCCAAATTTTGCCGAAGGATATCGATGGGGAAGGCCATCGCTGAAATCCCCCCAACCCCCCTTTGCAAAGGGGGGCAGGGGGGATTTCTGGGCGATCCTTTCAGAAGGCAAATAGCTGCCCTTTTTCAAAGAGCTAAAGCCTTATAATTTATGGAGTTTCTTGAAAGAAGGCCCCTTCCGCTCGGGGCCTTTTTCTTTAGGAAAAACCTGCCTGGCCAGGGTCAATAATTACCGGCCCATAGGCAAAATATTGACGGAAAATGAACAAGTCATCATGGTGTCAATATGGCTTTTCTTTTTATTTTCAAGATATTACGTTTATCCTCTCCATGGCATAATCTTTGCCTCTCTTTTCTGCGAAGCCTTGTAAAAATCCGGGGAAACCACACTCAGGTATGTTCCTTAAGAATATCTTCAACAAGGACTCGAAAGAAACCAGGGGAGACCGGGGCGGCTCCTCGCCCAAAACACCGCGGGATCTGGAGCATGTCGCCCTGCTCCAGGTGAGTTCGGCCATTAAAGGCCAAAAAGACATCTCGGCTGTGTTGGAGATCATCGGCCGGGAAGCAGCCCGTTCTCTCAGGGCCAGCCGCGCCACGGTCTTCCTTGTGGACGAAACCAAGGAAGACGTCAAAACCCAGTTCACCTATTCCCCGGACCCGGCGGGGGAGAAAGTCGGCCTCCTGGAAGAAAAGGAGATCTCCCGGAGAACGATCGCCGAGAAGAGACCCGTCCTGCTCAGGGAAGCGAAGGACTTTGCGGAATTTTTCAAATACGACGAAAGAGACCGGAGGATTACCGCCTTCATGAGCATTCCCTTCGGGTTTCATGGGAAACTGGCGGGGACCCTCAGTCTATCGATCATCAACGGGAAACGGGGCTTTTCCCAGAGCGACCTCGAATTTCTCGCCATCTTTTCCAACCACGCCTCCATTGCCATGCAGAATCAGCACCTCCTCGAGGAGGTTCGCAAGGCCTCCGGTCTGCGGAAGAACTATGAGCAGCACCTGGACGATCTCCTGGGCCAGTTGCAGAGTCTCTCCGGGGAAGAACGCCGGCGCATCGATGACCATATTGCCAAGTTTCTCTCCGGCTTCAAGGGCGAAAAGCGGGAGGTGAAACATCTGGCCACCGCCGCGGCCGAGGGGGGGAACGGCGCCGTCAAGCTGGCCGGAGAAATGACCTTTGAGGATACGGAGCTGACCGAAAAAGTGCAGGTGGAGATCGAAAACAGGGCGAAGAGAGGAGCCGGTGATTTAAGCCAGGTGGCGATTTTCATCCCCACGGCGAACCCGAGAGAACTGGGAGAACAATTTCTGCTAAGAATTTATCCCGTCGAAGACCAGCCTCTCGAATTGCCCTGCAAGGTGATCTTTTCCAATAAATACGGGAAAGAAAGCCAGAATCTCCGCCGGGGAATGGAGGTTAAATTCCTGGACCTCTCCCCCGAACTGGAAAAGCAGGTCGGCGACTACCTTCATTCCCTTGAATCCGCAAAAGGCGGGAAGGGTGCGAAACCTTCCCATTCATTCCATTAAGGGAGACCTGGATACCAATGACCCTCAAACGCGACCCGAAGGATATTCACCGAATCATGGGAATGATGGCCGAAAGGCAAATCCCAGCAATGAGCGCAAGCCATCAAGCAATCTTCTTGAAGTTCTCCTTCTTCGTCCGGCAGACGGGACACGTTTCGGGCAGGTCGCCGTCGAAGATGTACCCGCAGACCTGGCAGACGTGATACTCCCGGTCCTGCTCCTTGAGCAGGGCCTCCAGCGCATCCTTGTAAAGGATAGCGTGTCTCTCTTCCACATCCCGGGAGCGGGAGAAACTCCAGGCCACATCCTCTCGCTTCAGTTCGAAAGCCTGCTTAATGAAGGCCGGATAGTAGTCGTTCTTCGCTTTCATCTCGTTTTCAAAGGCCGCTTTCAAATTATCCTCGGTCTCCCCGATGACCCCTTCCAGGTACTTCAGATATTCATCGGCATGGACCCTCTCGGCGTCGGCCACGGCCCGGAAAAGGCTGGCCACCTGGGGAAAGCCATCTTCTTCCGCTTTTTTGGCGAAGGCCAGGTTGCGCACGTAGGCCTTGGATTCGCCCGCAAAGGCCTCGCGCAGCTTCCTCTCCAGTGCTTCCGGCAGCGGCTCATAGAGAATAAACTGGAATTTGTGGGCCCCGCAGACCGGGCAGGTGTCCGGGGGACGGTCTCCTTCATGAAGGTATCCGCACATCGTGCACTTCCATTTTTTCATCTCATCCTCCGAAAAGCGTCGTTCGGCCTTTATCTTATCGCTATCAGCTATGAGCTATTTGCTATGGGCCATTTCCTATGAGCTATGCTGCCGGATACTCAGCCGGATCATGTAAACCAGCATGAAAATGGTGGTGATCGTCGCCGGCACGGCCGTCTTGTCGCTGAAAAGAGACAGGGCCAGCCCCGCGGCCAGCCCCGTGTTTTTATGGGTCCCCAAGAGGACCATGGTGGTAATGGTTTGAGAGTCCGCACCCCGTAACCGGCCGATCGTTTCGATCACCCATCCCAGGAGAAAGGTGCTCGCCAGGGCGATCACCGCGGGAAGAATCAGGGCCCCGGGCCGGTCGAAGAAAAGCTGACGGTTGAGGCCGATGATGGTGTAGACGATGAGGAAGAAGCTCCAGTTGGTAAGGGCCCCTTTCCAGGGTTCGAGCTTCTTCACCCACCCGGTCCAGATGAGAAGGCGCGAAAGCGCCAGGGGAGCCAGGATCAGTTCCCCCATGATGGTCACGATCTTCACCGGGTTGCCGAACGCCCCCCCGAGAAAGAAGTAGGCGATCAGGGGAGTGATCCCCAGGGCGGCCAGGTAGCACCCGATCGTCCCGATGAGGGCCAAGGTCTGGTTCCCGTTCAAGATCGAGCTGAAAGGGATGACGGCCACCGCCGGGGGCACGGCGGTCATGATCACGAACCCGTCCCGCAGTTCCTCCTCGGCGATCAACAAACCGCTCAACCCCAGAATCAGCCCCCCCAGGATGCCGTAATTCAAGGCGATCCCCCACAGGGCCGGACGCACCAACTTCCCGGGAGAGAGAAAGATGCTGCCCGAAATGCCCATGGTGGCCAGGGTCATGACCAGGCCCAGGGCGGGAAGCACCGTTCTCTCCGTCCACTTCGCTCCCTGCCCCCACAGCAACCCCAGCAAGAGGGCCATGATCAATAGAAAATCTCGATTCCGGATCAGTCTGCTGAATCCCATCAACATGATTCCTACTTCAGCGCTCCCTGGAGAGCGGCCGGGTCCGTCAAAGGAGTTTTACAGGAATACCCCTCGCAGAGATAAACGGTGGCCTTCTGGCCGATGGATTTCATCCCTTCCACGAAGGGACAGAGGGCGGTGAGTTTTTTCCCCGTGTCGTCTTCCGCCCGGAACAGGAGGATTTTATTGGGATGAAACTTCTGCTGAATCGCGGCGGTCATGGCCCGGCTCGTCTCCCACCCCGGATCGCCCGCGAGGACGATCTCCTGACTCGGGCCGAAATAAAAATCCAGGAAGTTCAAAAACTGAGTGAAAGCCATGGGCGCTTCGGCCACCGCCGCAGAAAAGGCCTGAACCAGTCGTTCCGTCTTTTCTTCCAGGCCCGATTTTCCGGTCATCCGCGCCAGGCGAAGGAGGTTCAAAGCCGCCACCGAGTTCCCCGAAGGAGTGGCGCCGTCGTAAACCTCCTTGGGGCGGGCGATGAGCGCTTCGTTGTCCCGGCCCGAGAAATAGAACCCACCCTTTTCTTCGTCCCCGAAGAATTCGATCATCACCTGGTTGAGGCGCAGGGCTTCTTCCAGGTAGCGGACCTGGAAGGTGGCCTCATACAGTTCAATCAAACCCCACACCAGAAAGGCGTAGTCCTCCAGGAATCCGGAAATGGCCGCTTCCCCCTCCCGGTATCTCCGGTAGAGACGGCCCTGGGGAGTCCGCAAGCGCTCCAGGATAAAATCCGCGGCCCGGCAGGCCGCCGCCGAGAAACCCGGGTCCTGGAGGGCCTGGAATCCCTTGGCCAGGGCGGCGATCATCAGGCCGTTCCAGGAAGTGAGGATCTTGTCGTCTTTGAGGGGATGAATCCTCTTCTCCCGGATGCGGAAGAGCTTTTCCCTCCCCCGTTGCAGGATCTCTTCCAGCTCCTGGCGATCCATCTTCTCCCTGGCCGAGAAAGTTTCCGCCGGGCCGGAGATGTGGAGCACGCTGGTCCCGTCTTCGAAGTTTCCCTCCGGGCTCACCCCGTAGAATCGGCAGAAGAGGTCTCCTTCTTCCTTCCCCAGATGTCGTTTGATCTCTTCCGGCCTCCAGACGTAAAAAAGGCCTTCCCGGCCCTCGCTGTCCGCGTCTTCGGCCGAGTAAAATCCCCCCTCGGGCGAGGTCATGTCCCGCAGAACGTAGGTGAATATCTCCCGGGCTGCCCTTCCATATTCTTCTTTTCCCAGGGCCTGACCGGCCTCGGTGTAGGCCATGGCCAGCAGAGCCTGGTCGTAGAGCATCTTCTCGAAGTGGGGGATGAGCCACTTTTCATCCACCGAATAGCGGTGGAAGCCCAGCCCCAGGTGATCGAAAATTCCCCCCCGGCGCATGGCCTCCAGAGTCTTTTCCACCATCCTGCGGGAATCGTCCTCCCCGCTGCGGCGGTGCCATCTGAGAAGAAAGGTCAAATGGTGCGGCGTGGGGAATTTGGGAGCCCCCCCGAAGCCGCCCCAGGTTTCATCAAAAGTTCGATGAAACTGGGCGTACCCTTTTCTCAGGACTCCCTCGTCCAGGGTGGGTCCCAGAGAACTCCCCTGGACCTCCCTGCCCAGAACCTGGCGGATCTCCCCGCCGCTCTCCAGGATCTTCTCGCGACCCCCTCGCCACAGGGTGGCGATCCTCCGCAGAAGGTCGGTAAAGCCCATCAACCCCAGGCGTCCCGTCCTGGGGAAGTAGGTCCCGGCGAAAAAGGGATTTCCCTCAGGGGTCATGAAGATGGAAAGAGGCCATCCCCCCTGCCCGGTCAGGGCCTGGCAGACGGACATGTAGATATGGTCCACGTCCGGCCGCTCTTCCCGGTCCACCTTGATGGACACAAAGGATTGATTCAGGAGAAGGGCTACCTCTTCATCTTCGAAGGACTCGTGGGCCATCACGTGACACCAGTGGCAGGTGGCATAGCCGATGGAGAGGAAGATAGGCTTGTCTTCCTCTCTGGCTTTTTGAAAAGCTGCCTCGCCCCAGGGATGCCAGTCCACCGGGTTTTCCGCGTGCTGCAGGAGATAAGGGCTTTTCTCGCGGATGAGATGATTGGGTTTCCCCGGCTTTTTGCCTGACTCGGCCATAAGGTTCTCTTACCCACGTTCGGAGTTGGATGAAAAATCCCCCCGGACCTTTCTGGAATAAGGATTGGTGGGGGGATCGAAGAAACCTAACCCGGCTAGGCCGGAACTAGAAAAAATATTGTAGGGGCGGCCCCCTGTGGCCGCCCGCAAGATGGGCAACCACGGGGGGTTGCCCCTACAGTTTGTTACCTTCTTGCGGGCAACTTCATTTTTAGGGGACTGGGGGGCCCATCTCCCTCCCAATGGAAAAAAACAAGAAAGGAGAATCCCTCGCGTCCGGGAGATTAACCTTCCGGAGAAAAATCATCCTTGGAGGCACCGCATACGGGGCAGCACCATTCTTTGGGGAGTTTTTCAAAAGCGGTCCCGGGTTTGATCCCGCCTTCCGAATCCCCTACGGCCGGGTCGTAAACATAGCCACAAACATTGCAGGTGTACTTTTTCATCTCCTCTTCTCCTTTTTGGTTTTAATTCTCTGGCCTCACAGGAAGGCGGGAAAAACTGACTCGTGGCGAGAATTTCATTCCCATCGAAGTCGGGATTCCCCCCTTCAACTTTGATGGTCTCGTAAAAAGTCACTGGAAGCGTCACCCCGGCGAAAGCCGGGGTCCAGAACAACCTGAAATAACTGGATTCCGGCTTTCGCCGGAATGACGGGAAAAGGGGCTTTCGGACTTTTTACGAGATCATCAACTTTTAAGGCGATAAAAATGAACCGGGAATTGGCTTCAGAAAGCGAACCGGAGGTGCGAGTCCTTTACATAAACTCTTTGAGCCCCGTCTCTGACCTCTCCGGAGCCCTAAAAATATTGTATCGAATATTTCACCGTTTGCCACGGATTTTTTTGCGTGCTCCCCGCGCGAATTTCTCCCCTCTCTCCGGGGTTTCCTGAGAAAATGGAGGGGGGTTCGGAGGGCGGCCGGCTATTTCAAATCCTTGGGCGGCTGGGCGGAGAAAAAGATGTCTGCGTAAAAGATTTCCGCCGAGCTCTGGGTTTGCTGAGTGTCGATGTAAAGAAGGAGGCCTCCCACCAGAGGGGGGTCTTCCTGGAAATACTTTTTGTAGTCTTCGAGCACATTCCGGGTTTCCCAGATCCATTGTCCCAACTTCTCCGTCCCGGTCTGCAGGACAACATACTTCATCTTGCTGTAGGCCGTGCTTGTTCCTGAAGTTCCCGCCGGAGTCGCTGCGTCCCAAATGTATCCCATGGAGCGGGTGTTGATCATGGCGGGAAAGCGGGGAAAGAGAACATAGATCTGGCCGGCCTGGTCATCGGCTTCCCGTTTCCGGATGTCCCCGCCTTTGGGGAGGCGGGTTGCCTTCCACCTCCAGGTGAGATAGGGGTGCTTGCGGATGTCAAAAGAAAATTCTTTCTTGATCCCAAAACCGTCGTTGACGCTTAAGAGCTGGACGAAAGGAAGGTCCCTCTCCTGTCCCACGGCGATTTTGGACTGGGGCCCCGGCTCTTTCTCCTGAGACCAGCCCTTCGGGATTCCCTTCTCGTCCACCCCCCCCGTAAAGCGGTCGACGATGAATCTTTCCTGTTTCTCCTCCGAAGCTGAGTAGGTGCACATTCCCAAGATCAATACGACGGCGAAAAGAAAACCCAGAGATCGCACGCTTATTTCCCCCTTATGCTTAAACCTTCTCCCTTGACCTTGACCTTAACCTTTTTCTACCCCACCTCATCATAAGGTCGGGTCCTGAATTTCACCCCCAGCTCTTCTTCGGCCAGCCTCCGACAGGCCTCCAGGTCCGCTCCCGGCATGGCCAATGCGGTTGCCGTAACCTCGGGAATGAATTTTTTGGCTTCCCGGAGGAAATCCAGGACCCCCTCGAACCCCTTTTCCCCGAAGGGCGACCGGCAGAGGCGATGGTATTTCTCCGCGTTTTCGGCATTCAGGCTCACCGACACGGCATCGACCAGCCCTTTCAGTTCGGGCAGGATGTTCCGGCCATAGACCAGGTTGGCTTGCCCGTCCGTGTCGATTCGAATCTTGGCCCCTTTATTCTTCAACTCCGCAGCCACCGTTTTGACCACCTCCAGCCGCAGCAGCGGCTCCCCGAAACCGCAGAATACGATCTCGCTGTATCGCTTCGGATCTCCGACCGCTTCCAGCAATTCCCCTGCATCGGGCTCCCGGAATAGCTCCAGGTCGTGCCCTTTTACCACAAAGGATGCATTCTTCCAGCAAAAGGTGCATCGGTTGGAACAGCGATTGGTGAGGTTCAGGTAGAGAGAGTTGCGGATGGGGTAAACGATCTTCCCCTTGGGGATCTCTTCCCCTATCCCGAAGAGGAGCTTGGCATTCAGGGAAGTGATCCGGGCCACGTCCTCGAAGCTCAGGCCTTTCAGCTCCGCCACCTTCTCCGCCGTCTTGAGGATATAAGCCGGCTCGTTCCTCTTGCCCCGGTACGGCTCCGGAGCCAGATAGGGGCAATCCGTCTCCAGGAGGATCTTTTCCAGGGGAAGCTGCTTTACCACCTCATGCTGAACCGTGGACTTTTTGAAGGTCACGGTGCCGGGGATGGAGAGGTAGAACCCCATTTGGATCACCCGTTGCGCCATCTCCGGATCTCCGGAGAAACAGTGGAAAACACCCCGCCAGGGGCCGTTTTTCTCTTCCTCCAGGATGCGAAGAGTCTCTTCATGAGCATCCCGGTCGTGAATGATGATGGGCAGGCGGAGATCCAGTCCCACCCTCAAAAGCTCGCGGAACCGGGTCAACTGGACTTCCCGGGGAGAGTGGTTGCGGAAAAAATCCAGCCCGATCTCCCCGAAAGCCACGACCTTTTTCTCCCGGGAGAATTTTCGCAGCGCGTCATAATCTCCCCCGACGATGTCTTTGACCTCATGGGGATGGATGCCCAGGGCGACATAAACGGAAGGATGCCGGGCGGCAATCTGCAGGGCCTTTTCAATGTCCGGGAGGGTCGTGCCCACGGTAATCATATAGCCCACCCCGGCCTCCAGGGCCCGGGCGATCACCCGCTCCCGGTCCCGGTCGAAGTCTTTCATCTCCAGATGGGCGTGAGAATCGATGAGCATCTCAAAAACCCTTTGTATTTCGGATCGCGGATTTCGGATTGCGGATTGAAATACGGGCTTCCGTATTCCTCTCATTCTGTAAATCAAATGCACCTTCAACTTTGCTTGCGGGTCCGCTGCTATATGAACTGGCACGGGTCATCATTTTCGGAATGGAATCCATTCCGCATTCCGCAATCCGCATTCCGCAATGGTTACAGTTCTCCCATCTCCTTCAAGAACTCTCTCAGCTTGATCAGCTTGAGGTCCCGTTCCTTCATGATCTCCTCCGTGGACCGGCCGCCATATTCATAATACCCGCTGCCGGTCTTCACCCCCAGCTTTCCCTGCGACACCATTTTGTCCAGCGTCTCCGAACGGGGTCTCTGGGGGGGGACTTTGTAGGTCATGTTGCTCATGATCTTCTGGGACAAATCCAGGCCGGTAAAATCCATGCGTTTCACCAGGCCGAGGATGGGCATGCGCAGCGCAAAACTGGCTTTGGTCGCCGTGTCAATATCTTCCGGGCTGGCGTACCCGTTGTCCAGGAGATGCATCACTTCATTCTGGAGGGCGCTCTGCAGCCGGTTGGCGATAAACCCGGGCAGGAACTTGGTGATCACGATGGGCTTCTTTCCCACTTTGATCATGAGGGTCTTAACCACGTCCACCGTCGCCTGGGAAGTCTGGGGGCCCTTTACGATTTCCACCAGGGGAACGATATGGGGCGGAGCGAACCAGTGGGTGATGAGGACCTTGTCCGGCCGTTTCGTTTCCACGAACTTGAAGATATCCATGTAGGAGGTGTTGCTGGCCAGGATGGCTCCGGGCGGGCAGATTTTGTCCAGCCTGCTGAACATCTCTTTTTTTGCAGCCTGGTCCTCGATGATCGCCTCGATGACGAAATCGGCGCTCTTCCCCGCTTCCTCCAGCCGGGGGGTGGTATGAATTCGGGCGAGAATCGGCTCTCTCTGTCCCTTTTCCACGATTCCCAGATCAGAGAGGGTGCTCAGGTTCGAAGCAATCAGCTTCTTGGCCCGAGCCAGGATCTCGTCCTTCACGTCATTCAGCCAGACGTTGCACCCCCCCTGGGCAAAAACCTGGGCCAGCGAATGCCCCATGGTCCCCGCCCCGATGATGGCCACATTCCGGATTTCCCCCATACCTGTTTCTCCTTTCCAAAGATAGGAGCGGGGAGCAAGGAGCAGGATTTTTTTACTCCCCGCTCCATGCTCTCTGCTCCACGCTATTTAAATGGTTCTTCCGACAAAGGCTCCCTCATGAACGGCCTGGTAGATCTTTCTTGGCTCCCGGCAGTCGCCGATAACCTGCACCTCGGGGTAACTTTTTCTCAAGGGCTCCAGCAAGTCCTGGTTGGGCTTGAGTCCCAGAGCAAGAATCACCGAATCGGTCCCCACTTCCTTCCGGTTCCCGTTCCGGTCGGAAAGCAGGACTCTTCCGTCTTCGATTCTCTCCAATCTCCAGTTGAGGAAGGTCGAAACCCCGCGCTCCTTCAACAAATGCAGGAGGGCCGCGCGGGAGCGGTTCTCCAGGTCGAGGGCCAGCCCGCCCATCATTTCCACCACCACGACCTTCTTACCCAAAGACGCCAGGTGCGCGGCGATCTCGCATCCCATGGCCGCCCCGCCGGCCACCAGAACCCGGTCCCCCGGCTGAAATTTGCCGGAGAGCAAATCGAGGGCGCTGGCCGCAAAAGATTTCTGGACTCCCGGGATTTCCGGAACCGGCATGGTCGAGCCCGCAGCCAAAACAACAGCGTCCGGATTGAGTTCCTTCACCAGGTCCAGGGTTGCCCGACGCCCCTTCAAGACTTCTACCCCCGTTTTTTTCACCTGAATTTTAAGATACTGGAGAAAACCCCGCAACTCTTCCTTGAAACCCGGCACGGACGCATAACGCAGGAGACCCCCCAGTTCATTCTCTTTCTCGATCAGAGTCACCTTGTGCCTTCTTAAGGCCAGAACGCGCGCGGCTTCCATGCCCGCGGGTCCCCCCCCGATTACAACCACCTGCTTGGACTCGGAGGCCGGGTGGATTCTGAGCGTCCTCTCCCGCCCCACTTCGGCGTTCACCGCGCACCGCTGGGTTTTGCCCTGCCGGATCCGCGAGCTGCATCCCTCGTTGCAGCGCAGGCAGGTGCGGATGTCTTCCGGACGGCGGGACTGGATTTTCCCGGGTAATTCCGGGTCGGCGATCAGCGCCCGCCCCATGGCAATCAGGTCGGCCCGTTTCTTCTTCAGGGACTCTTCGGCCAGAGACGGATCATGGATGGCTCCCACGGCAACGACCGGTATCTTCACCGCCTGTTTGATTCCCTCGGCCAGATGCAGGAGGTATCCCTTGGGGAAATACATGGGGATGACGAAGTGCTCCCCCACCTCGATGATCCCGCCGGACACATGGAGGTAGTCGATCCCTCTCTCCTCCAGCCTGCGGGCACAGGCCCGGGTCTCCTCCAGGGTGATTCCGCCCTCGATGAACTCCTCCCCGCTCATCCGGTAGCCCACCACGTAATCCGGCCCCACCCTGGCCCGGATCCGCTCCAGGGTTTGCAGGGCAAAGAGCCCCCGGTCTTTTCCGTAGATGTCCGTCCGGCGGTTGGTATAGGGGGAAAGGAATTGGGCCATCAGGTACCCGTGGGCCCCGTGAAGCTCCACTCCGTCGAACCCTGCCGTCTTAGCCCTTCGCGCCGCCTGGGCGAAGGATTCCATGACGGACTCAATTTCCTCCAGGGTCATCTCCCGGGCCATCTCCCCGGTGTATCCGGGCATGGCCGAAGGAGCCATGGGCTGGCGCCCCATGAATCTGGCCGAGGTAGAGCGCCCGGCATGGCAGATCTGCAGAATCGCTTTGGCCCCCCATTCCTGAATGGCCTCCGCCAGATCGCCGAGCCCCGCTATGAGCTGGTCCGAATAAGCTCCCAGTTGACCCTGGTTGGCCTTGCTTTCTTTTTCATCGATATAGCAGTACTCCACGATGATCAGGCCCGCCCCGCCCTTTGCCCGCTCGGCGTAATAATCGATGAGTTTCTGGGAAACGATCCCGTCCGGATCGCAAAGCCGGGAGAGCATGGGGGCCATGACCACGCGGTTTCGCAGGACCAGGTTCTTCATCTGAAAGGACTGCATGAGATGGGGAAATTCCATGTTTATTCCTTCCGAAATTCGTGCGCTCTATATTTTACTCTATGCTCTCTGCTCTTCGCCTTATACTACTTACGTTCAATTTCTGAAATTTTTACTAAGCAAAAAGCATCCCCCCCACCCTGACCCTCCCCCTCGAGGGGCATAAGCGCTAACTTAGAGGTTTTTTCCTTTAATTCCCCCCTTTTTCAAAGGGGGGCCAGG
>Ga0315294_10001751_pt1 | contig 23762 bp, 32 predicted proteins | sample YL17G13_40_MG_FD_203626 | JGI IMG/M metagenome (GOLD analysis project Ga0315294, IMG submission 203626) | Sediment microbial communities from Yellowstone Lake, YNP, Wyoming, USA - YL17G13_40 | ecosystem: Environmental > Aquatic > Freshwater > Lake > Sediment | place: USA: Wyoming | collected...
TACTACCCCGAGATATATCCGGGTAAACTGCAGATCGGTGGGGATGGCTGCTGGCATCTATCGAGGGCAGATTACCATAACCTCACACGTGCAAGTGCTCCCTTCACCCATAATAGACATTGAGCTAGAGATCAAGGGGCAATCAGAGCCGGTGCCAGAACCAGTGCCAGCGCCGGTCCCAGCCCCGGTCCCAGCCCCGGATCCACAGCCCGATCTACCGCCGGCGCCTGTACCGGAGGGCGATCCCATACCTGAGTCACCGCAGGCCTTCGGGATATGGGACCTTATCAAGCAGATCATTGACTGGATCCTGGAGAAAATCTTTAAGAAAGGAGGGTAGAGAAGCTTTTGCCCGGTAGCAGCGGAGCAGCCGAGCGAAGGCGCTTGGCAGGGTGAGCGCATAGCAGGCGCCTTACGTAGCATTTAACGCGGCCCTGCCAGGTTGATTTAAGAAAGGGGGAAGAATCGAGATCATGCTAAATAGGTTGCAGCTAGAAAGTATTTATGAACAGATCCCGAAGGTTGTTTGCCCCGAAGGATGCGGAAGATGCTGCGGCCCGGTATTCCCCAGCCTAGCTGAGCTTCACAATGTTAAGATCTGGTGCGCAGAGCATCATGTTGAACATAGAGACTTCCTTGATATAACACAGGAAGGGGCATGTCCTTACCTTATCTCAGAACAGAAGTGTAGCATTTACTCAGTACGGCCATTTCTTTGTCGGCTTTTAGGGGTAAGCCTTGATCTCTCATGCCCGCTGGGAAAATGCACTGCAGCCAGAATATTAAATCATTCTCAGAGCGATGCGCTTTATGGGGCGGTCTATCTTCGAGGCAAGGAGAAGGCACGGACCATGAAGCACCGGCGAATTGTTAGGCAAGCGCTAGAAATCATAGAGAAAGGGGGAATCAAATGCACTTAACGGATATCGAATGGGCGCAGAATCCAGATAGATCCCCGGGGTATACCTCGAATCCCCTCAGCGGGTGCTTGAATCACACGCCAGAGGGGTTATGCCTGGGTGGGCTATTTCCCTGTTACGCATGGAAATTAGCCCACACACGATTGAAGTCTCTATATTTGGCGAATCCCAATACTGCAGTCTCGCAGATAATAAGCGATATGCCACTCAATATGATGCAGAAACAGGTCGAGGCTGAGCTTGACCCCTTCTATCCTCGCTTCTGGGAAGAGAGGTTAAGTCAGCTTATCGGGCATGCTACTATCAAGCAAGTAGATGGCATACTAGCAGCTAAGCCACCGAAGGGGAAAGGAATCTTTATCTGTGATATGTCAGACCTGTTTGGTATCGGCGTCCCCGAAGAATGGACACGAAAAGTCCTGAGAGTTATTGAGCATACCAGCTATAACCGATATTATCTGCTCAGTAAGCAAGCTCAGAACTTAATCAAGTTTAGTCCCTTCCCGGAGAATTGCTGGGTGGGGGTGACAGCTACGAATCAAGAATCCTATTATGAGGGCGTTAGCAACATAGCAAAGATAGAGGCTAGGGTAAAATTCGTTAGCTTCGAGCCTTTATTGGAGCAGATCAATGGCGGCGAGTGCGCAGAAGAACATAGACTTGATTCGATTGATGAATTTGATTGGGTTATCATCGGCGCTTGTACCGGTTCGCTGGTTGATATGCAAGCGCTTCGTGCGAGATACCCAGCGCTAGAAGTGAGAGACAACAAGACTTTTACCAAGTTTGTAGCTGTACCGCCTCCGGCATGGGTACGGGAGATCATTACCGCGGCTGATGCTGCTAATGTTCCGGTGTTTATCAAGGATAACATTCTGAACACAGCCTGGGGCGATTACAGACTGACAGAGGGACGCCGGGAGTTTCCGAAAGGATAAAGCGATGGCAGAGCTCACGGTAGGCGACAAATGCCCGGGATGCCATACCAGGACCTTAGAACTGGATCCAGAAGGTGATATTCACTGCTGGGGCTGTGGACGGACCTTCAAGAAAGGAGTTGAGCTAGTGGAAGAAAAACCGATCAAGAAGCGAGGGCGCCCTAATCCTAAAGAAAGGGCCAAGTATTACGATGCGCATCGAGAGGATATTGTTCGAGATCTACAGAAGATCGGAACAGCAGAGACACGCAAGAAATGGGGGATTCCACCTAGTACGATGAAGTATATGCTACAGCGCTGGGCGAAGCCGGAGGATGATCCGTTGCCGGCTTTTCCCCCATTCTCCAATTCTTGGGATGCTTCGGTACAGATAGCATGGCTGCAGACATACGGTAAATTGCTAGATCAGCGCTGATTGATCTAACTTGCGCAATTTCGCAAAGTTGTATGGTTGCATCATGAAACCAGAACTTCGTTTCAGGAATGAGCTATTTCGTATCGTCAATGGGGCTTTGCGTCTCAACATTGATAAAGTTCGTAAACTGAAGCTGAGTGGACGACTTTTCGGCTTCATTTCAGCAAACTAGTCCAGTGATCCCAGCAAAGAGAGGGGCTTAACACGCCCCTTTTTTTGTGCCATTTTTCGCTCGAGGCTTTTACCTCTATTCGTGTTTCTAGCTATGCAGAAATCTCTCGAGGCTTGTCTTGATCAATTCGATGTTTTCTCCACGCCGGCAAACTTTATCCCCCATCCTTAGCCCTCCCAGGGACCATCCAGCCCGCTTTTCAGCCCCATGATCCCTGTTATTGCCCGGTAATAATTCCGCATCCTTTTACCAGGGCTAACTTGACAGTCTTTTCCGCTCATCGTATCCAGCAGCGCTCCAGATAGTAATGTTTTGGCGGTGAATTACCATGATCAGTTTGGAATCTCTTCCCCTGGCCACTTTGCTAATAATATTACCGCTCAAATGCCAAGGTTATAGCAGGGGCTTGACAACTATGGTCTACTCAAATACTATTGCCTAAGGGGAGATTAAGCATAGGCTAATGAACACGAGCGAACGAGCAATTCGATGGCAGTGTGGCCTCTGCCGGAAAGTTTGGACTGAGGCAGACTTAAATAATCGTTTTTGCTGTCCCTATTGTGGTGCGCAATATCTCATTCTCCTGTTACAGAAAGGCGAACAGTCCTTTGATAATTGCTGGACAATATCAGAAGACGAGGTTGCAGTGTGACAGGCAATATGAAGAACCCGCCAATAAAAAAGAAGGCACCGAATTTGCGTGATTGGAGATTAGCGGTTTTATCCAGGGATAATAATATTTGCCGGAAATGCGGGTCGAAAAAGCATGTTGTTGCTCATCATATCAAGTCACGCTATACCTATCCGGGACTGAGACTAAGAGTTGACAATGGCATAAGCCTCTGCCGAAGGTGCCATGCAGAGTTGAAAGAGTATGCACTCAGATTATTGCCAATGTCGAGGCTGGGTGCCTATCCTAGCGGTATTAATCTAGAGGAACTCGGTCAAGAGATCCGGCATATGACACGCCGGCAGGGCATCTATCGTGTCCTCAAGACTGAGCTTTCTCTCAGAGGTTATTGGAAAGCACGTCCCCGCGGGGATCCCAAGAAAGGGTATAGAGGCATGGAGCATACTTTCAGTCGATTAAGCAAGGGCAAATAGCATGGGGAAGGCTTATCAGGAGAAGGAAACATGAATTTACCATACGCAGAAGATGTTGGCCACTACTGGCAAACAAGCTGTAGTTCGCCCGATATGTGGATAGACCGAGCAAAGAAGGTCATAAGAGATATGGGTGGCGAGATAATAGCCGATGGCTTCGGGTCTACCAATGAACAGGCAGCATATATGCTCGCCTTCAAATTCAAAGAGCAACGATACAAGGTTGTCTGGCCTGTACTCCCGACATACTCAGGCAAAGAAACTGCGGCTAAAACGCAGGCAACCACGATGCTTTACCACGATGTCAAGGCTAAGGCTATGACTGCAAGTGTGTTAGGAGTTGAGGCAGCTTTCTTTGCCTACATGATGCTACCAGATGGCAGGGTAAGCAGCGAACTAGCGAAACCAGAATTAGCAGAGGTATTTCCGAAATTACTAACATAAGGCTTCTCAGGAAGTAATGGAGGTATGACAGGGATGAAGGCCTCTAAGGAACAGAAAGCGCTATGGCGCCAGGAGCGTACCAAGCAGAAGGCTGAGATGCTGTTTATGGTTTACCGCTTCTTGGGCGTTGATCGCAGCTTACCCAAGTTAGCTGAAATGTGCAGTCAGATGGGGGTGAAATGCTCCATTCGCACGCTGCAAAAGTATTCGGTGAGGTTTGAGTGGCAAAAGAGATTCCTGGAGCTTAACGCTATCGAGGTCCAGCGCAGGGAAAAAGCCCTAGCTACTCAGGTGGAGAAGATGAACGATCGGCATGTTCAATTCGCCCAGGGGCTTCTGGGACTTGCTGCTGGCGGGTTAAACTTCTTCCAGCAGTTAATGAAGGACACAGAGCGCGGGAAGACGTTAGCCATGTCGATCCCCGAAGTGGTCCAGCTGTACCGCAGCGCACAGACCGGAGAAAGGCTTGCTCGGGGAGAAGCCACCAGCCGGGTAGAAGTCTGGATCCAGCTTGCCTCTACCGTAGTGAGGGAGTTTGCTCTGATCTTCCTGGCTGTGAACGAGCTTCCAAATCCTACTGAGCGCAAGGCTGAATTCATTCGGTTATCGGATGATATGATGCGCCGATACTATTCAGAGACATCACGAACACAGCTTGAAACCTATACGCAAAGAGAGGGGTAATCATGGGAAAGACGGAATGACAGACCCCGCCTTTTCGAGGGGTGGCAACAAATCACCCGGGTATATTAACCAGCAGTTAATAGACTGTTTAGAGGACATCCATGAAATTTAATCCATCGCCGACCAAATTGGTGCGTGTTCTTGATAAGGATGGGCATGTGACAAAAGTAGTGCCTAAAATTGGCGAGATAAGGGCAGGTTATGAGATTGGCTATGGTTATAGCAATAAATTTATATGGGGTGCCTGTGAAGTCTGTGGTAAAGAACGATGGGTTGGATTAATCAGAGGTCACCCTCACCATAGACGTTGTAATCCTTGTGCAAATAGGGAGGCAGGGAAGGGCCATTCTCGTAATAGAAGCTCATGGTGGAAAGGTGGGCGTATACTAGACCACAGGGGCTATATATACATTTCGTTAGAATCTGGGGATTTCTTTTATCCAATGACAAACAAACAAGGTTATGTATTTGAGCATCGTCTTGTCATGGCAAAACATCTTGGCAGATGTCTTCACTCTTGGGAACTTGTCCATCACAAAAATCATGTTCGTGATGACAACCGAATAGAAAATCTTCAGCTCGTTACAGATGATAGGCATAACCAAATCACTATTCTGGAAAATAAGATAAGTAATCAAGCAAAAGAGATCGCACAATTGAAGAAGCAGATGTGCTTATTAAATAGAGCACAAAGGCGGAAATTGAAAGTACGGAGGCATAAATAGGAACTTATCCTCGGGGCGTCTTAATGAGCGCCCACATCGGAAGTGAGGTTGCTGATACCGACTGGCTGCGTGATCCCGCTTCGCTCGCCGAAAAGCTATCAGGCGGGCGCTGGAGGCGGTATCATCATCTCGATTTCATATCTAACAAGGTCAAGGAACTCGAAAACCGGCCTATCTTCCTGATAGTCACAATTCCGCCCAGGCATGGCAAATCGGAATTGATTTCTCATTGGACGCCAGTTTGGTTTCTTAAACGCTGGCCTTACAAACATGTGATTCTCGCGTCTTATCAGGCTGGCTTTGCCGCCGACTGGGGCGGCGTTGTCAGGAATTCGATTGTTGAACACGAAGCACAACTTGGCCTTTCCTTAGCGATGGACACAAGGTCAAAATCACAGTGGCGCATAAAAGGCTATGGTGGGGGCATGTTAGCCTCTGGAGTGATGGGTCCGATCACCGGGCATGGGGGAGATCTACTGATTATCGATGATCCCATAAAATCGCAGAAAGAGGCCCTATCTCTGGTATACCGGGAGTCTATTAAGCAGTGGTATAGATCCACATTTCGAACCAGAGCGCAACCTAACGCCTCGATTATTTTATTACAAACTCGCTGGCATGAGGATGATCTAGCTGGGTATCTTATAAGCGAATCTCGAAAGCCGGAGAGCGATCTTCCCCGGGATCCCTGGGAGGTGATCAATCTTCCAGCGTTAGCAGAACCGGATGATCCTCTGGGTCGTCCTGAGGGGGAAGCGCTCTGGCCTGAAATGTACCCGAGGCAATCTTTACTCCAAGTCAGAGAGGCAATCGGCCCCTACTGGTATGCAGCAGAATATCAAGGCTATCCCCGGCCAGAAGGGGGATCGATCATCAAAGAAGCTTGGTTTCAGTATTATTCAGATCAAGAAAATCCCCTGGTCAATGAAAGCATCAAGGTGGAACGGTGCATCCAGGTCTGGGATACAGCTTTTGAGCTTGACGATTCTTCTTCCCGGAGCGCGTGCATGACCTGGGTAAAAGCCGGCGCGTTCTTTTATGTGATCGATGTCTGGGCCAAGCGGGTAGAGTTCCCGGATCTGATCCAGGCTGCAAAGATGAAATATGCTCAATGGAAGCCAACGCACATTTACATTGAGCATAAAGCATCCGGCCATTCTCTGGTGCAGCAGTTACGCAGAGACACCAACTTGCCGATCATTCCGGTCAAGGCTGATACTGATAAGGCATCGAGATTGAACGCTGTTTCGGGTATTGTCGAAGCGGGAAGGGTGAAGCTTCCAGCGCAGGCGCCCTGGCTGTCTGATTTTCTGTACGAGGTCTGCTCGTTCCCTGCTGCCAAGACTGACGATATTGCAGATTGCTTCGCTCATGGATTGATGCAAATGCACCCATCGCTGGGTAAGGGAGATCTGCCGGTCCGACGGGGAGTGAAGGAATCGATCTGGAAACGAACAGAATGATCCCTTGCATAATTAACATAATGAGGGGTATCATGGATATAAGGTTGTCCATGGGATTCGCAATTCGTCTTTGTTACTTAGCTGGCCCGGAGAGGGTGAAACAGCAGAGCCATCCTGCAGATGGCTTTTGCCTTTTTAGGGGGTGATCATGGCAGATTTAATATCGATGTATGTCCCGCCAGAGCTTGTAGTAGTGATGGGGCTGTTCTGTGGCTGTTTATGCCGAGCGCTATTGCCATTCTTCAAGAAGCAGCATAAAGCTGCAGAAGCGGGAGAAAATCTAAGATGGGAGCGCAGGTACTCCTGGACGCTGGGATTCGCTATCTTTACCGCTTTTATCGCGGCCATGATTCTACTTCCTACAATGCAGGTGCCGACAGTTAACGCTTTCCCCCTTTCATTCATAGTAGGCTGGTCCTCGCAGGATATCTTGAACGAGATGGCAACGTAATATGGGCTTCCTAGATGATTGGCTAGACACGCTATTCGGGGGCAGTAAGTATAAGCTGCGCTATGAGCAGTGTACAAGGCAATCTGCTCAATATACTCAGCAGATTCAAGAACTTGAGGGTCGATTAGCCATGGCTAGGCAGTCGATCTCTCAGCTAGAAATGATTGTTAAGCAACCGGCGCCCCCTCAGATCGATTATCTGGTAGAAAAGGACTCAGCCTGGATTGATGCGCAGCTACAAGCTATGAAGCTAAACATTGTCCGGCTTACCCTAGATGTTAAGTACAAGCTCACGAACCGGAAGAACATGGCTAATATTATACTCTGGGATGCAACTGAGCGATTAGCTTATGTTCGGGATCTGTTCGATTGCGAGGATTTCACCATGCTATTCAAGGTCACCACGAATCTGATCTTTGGCGTGAATCAGCTAGCGGCTATCCTGGATTACAAAAGTGGCCACTCTTATATTCTGATCCTCTATCCTGACAGCGAACACATGATCCTGGAAACTGAGACAGATGGCTTATACCTCTGGACAAAGAGGATAACCGAGTTCTATTCTTTAGAGGGAGCAACCGCACTAATATGAGCGATCCTGGCTTTTCTTGGCAGATAGACAGATGGCGCCCAGAGCAGCGTCATGGGTATAAAGATATTCGCCATAAGAGGGGGCGCAAGCGAAGATGAACTGGTTCAAGCTGGGATTCTGGGAGTTTCTGAAGAAGATGTTCGGGCCAGAGGGCATCCTTTCATCCTGGCAAGAGAGACACGCTTTTCTAATTGGGATATGCGAGACTGTGGCTTTCTTGAAACCACGCTGGGATATGCCACCCGATTATGAGGCATGGGTTAAACAGGCCGATACTCATAAGCCAGGCAACCCGCTCTATGAGTATCATTACTATATGTTTGGCCGGGCTTGCGGTGTAGTATTCTGGCTGATCGTGATTGCTTTCTTTTGGAAGGTAATAGCTTAAATTGACAGGAGTGTGAGAATGAAAAGTTTATTTGGAGATCCAGAGGAAAAGATTGAGCATCGTGTTCCGCCCAAGCCGGCTACTGCAGAAGAGCAGATGGCTATGATCTGGGAAGCTGTGTTCAATGGCAATGGGATCCTAAAGAGGCTTATCGATAATAACCGCTGGCTGACGCGCCGGCTGCGCTTTCAAGATATAAAGCTGAATTTCATTCTGGTCTTCCTGGCACTATTATTAGGGTGTCTGGGAAAACTGATGTTTAGCTAATAGAAGGAGGCAGATCGATGTGAAAAGTATTTTGTATCTAACTCGGGATCGAATCTAAAATATAAAGGAGGATCAAGTCAATGGCAGAATTTTCAGATTACATGGAGAACAAAATCCTAAACTCGCTAAGGAACGTGGCTGGGGTGCAGGTAGCTGCGTATGTGGCCCTCTTCACAGCCGTCACCGGCCTGGAGGCCGACAGCGGCTGGTCCGCCACCGAAGTCACCGGGGGTGACTACGCACGGCAGCTAGCTGGGTTAACAGAAGCTACTGGCGCGGGCGGAGCGACTTCCAATGCTGCTGACATCACTTTCCCGCAAGCCTCGGCGGACTGGGGAATCATAACCCACGCCGCCCTCATGGATGCTCTCACCAGCGGCCACGTTCTGATGTGGACACAGCTTGATGTTCCCAAAACCATAGGGACCGGGGATACATTCAAGTTTGCAGCTGGCGATCTTGATGTAACCGTAGCGTGACGACAGGGGCAGGGCAACCTGCCCTTGTTTGTAAGGAGGTTCTATGACAGAAGCAGAGATATTAGCGAAAGTCACAACCGCAGGTTGGACTATAAACGAAACAAAGACACTAGGGCAAGAAGGGGCCGGAGACAATCTATTAACTATAAAAGCCTTACTTCTCACTAAGCCAGAAGGTAGCTTTATGCGGAGGCAGTGGGTCAATTACTACATGAAAACTGATGGCTCATGTGCCTGGAGGGAATATGACCCATTCCCTGCTGCCCCTGCAACAAGTTTTGGGGAAGAAGTGAGGAATAAGATTGTCGCATTAGTGGCTGCCGCCACAATCAAAGCAGGGTATGTTGAGAAGATGGATGAAACCTCTCAAACTGCCCTAGTTGTGGCGGTAAAGGCTGATAATACCTTTGCCCCGTATCATGTCTGCAAGGTAGCAGGCGCATTAACGATAACAGCAGTCACTGGAACATATCCGATTTGAGGAGACTAAATGGGTTTGCTCGCAGGATGGCCTTACTATAGTGATATAACAGTCGCAAATGGGTCTGCCGACTATCAGACTAAAATCACTGTCTATTATGGCAGTGGCACGAATGGCGAGAATGTCGTCTATTGCAATTCACTTTGTCAGGCGGACTTTGATGACTTGAGGTTTGCTGCTGCGGATGGCACGACCTTACTTGACTATTGGATTGAGTCCTATATTGCCTCAACATCGGCTGTAGTCCATGTGCAGAATAATAGCACTCCTGATACTACCTTGCGTATGTACTATGGCAAGGCTGATGCTACGGGGGTAAGCAGTATTCAAGATACCTTCATCGCAGGCGATGAATTCACTGATGGTGATTATACCTCCAATCCTGTCTGGACTGTGGTACAAGGGACTTGGGCGGTGGCTGCTGGGATACTTGCTCCTACATCAACTGGCACTCCCGATGAAGTAAACACCCCCGCTACCTTGACAGCCTTCAGATTACGAGCTAGATGTAAAACGACAACAGAGAAGGCCTTCATTATCTCTGTAGAGAATAACAATCGGTCAACCTCATATCAGCTTTATGCTTATTCTAAGGCGGGTATTTACATTCAATTATATGAAAACAGTGCGACGGTCCTCTATACTACGGCTCAGACTATTGACACAAACTATCACATTCTTGAACTTACGAGGGATGCTGCTTCTCTATTCAATATTCTTTATGACAATGTAAACAAAGGCAGCGTCACAGATTCTACTACTACCTCGTTTAATAAAATTGCCTTTGAGTCTCACGGTTCTATAGCTAATTCATTGGATTGGATATTTGCAGCCAAGTATGCAGCCACAGAGCCAACCTTTACGTTTGGAAGTCAGCAAGTAGCCTTTCAGCCTTTCAGAAATGTTTATCCGCACATTTTAGCTCACTAAAGGAGGTGAACTATGGGAAAACTTTATTCAGTAATCGGGGACAATGTAACCATAACCACAGTAACAAGGGGGCTGGTAGGAATCAGCACTTCTGCCACCGAGTTAGCAGCAGGAGGGAAAATCAAAATAAAGAGAGTTGAAGTTGGGCAGGCTGCCAATGCCACCTCAGCAATGCTACGACTTGCGTTTTCTAAACGAGACCAAGCAGCAACCCTAACTCATGCGACTGCTAAAACACCAGCACCTTTGGATGTTGGTGGAGTGGCTTCTGCCATTCTTGGTAATACTACAGGGAACGCTGTTCTTTGTAGTGGTGTGGGTTCAACTGTTGATACAGGTGGAACTTATGTTGATCTCTGGTATGCAGCCTTCAATGCACTGAATGGTTATTTGTGGATTCCAACTCCCGAAACAGAAATCATCATACACAATACATCAGTGTTTTGTGTGAGATTCCTGGCTGACCCTGCTACCTTAACTGGTTGGTCAATCGCCGTAGTCTTTGAAGAACTCTAGGAGATTAAATGCCTATTTGGAGACAGCCCCCGCAACCTCAACAGCGTAGGGTTTGGAAACCTACAGGGATTGCTGTTGTTGAAGGTGCTGCTTCTCTAAGTGGTACTGGAGCGGTAACCGCCATCGGAATCATAGAGGTTTGCGGTAAGGCTAGCTTCTCGGGAACAGCCACATTAGTCGCCACAGCCGAGCTAGTAATAACTGGCAAAGCGATATTGTCTGGAACAGGGACATTAGTTGCGGTCAGCCAACAGACTAGCTATGCGAAGGCTATCTTCTCTGGTGCAGGCTCATTAACAGCTATCACCACAACTATTATCTCAGCTTCTGCAAGTTTATCAGGGACAGGAAGTCTATTTGCTGCAGCCAAATGCACCTTAAAAGGTTCGGGGACGATTTCGGGGATAGGGACATTAGCCGGGGTCGGTAGATGTATATTTGAGGGGACAGTCATATTATCGGGTGCTGGCACTCTGATCGCCGCCGGGCTGCTTATTGGTACTGGCAAGGCGATACTCTCAGGCGAAGGCACGCTAGCAGCAGCCGGCCATATCATCGGGATCGTTAAGGCCACACTATCAGGTACGGGCACACTTTCAGCCACCGCTGTGCTGATCACCGTTGCAAAGGCCACCATGGCCGGCATCGGCGACCTGGCGGCGGCTGGCCTCATTATCAGGACCGCTAAGGCCACGTTATCGGGGATAGGCTCACTCGCCACCGCTGGCCAGGTCACCGGGAGCGCCCACGCCACCATGGCAGGCACCAGCATACTTTCAGCCAGTGCCTATTCAATTCTAGCGGGCAAAGCCACACTATTAGGAGAGGGCAGCTTGGTGGCAACTGCCAAACTCACGCTGAAGGGCTCTGTCACCCTGGGCGGGACCGGTACCTTGACTGCGCTGGCTCAGCCCATATACACAGCTAAAGCTACACTATCAGGCACCGGGGACCTTGCCGCTAAAGCCAGCGCTATCTGGTCTATATCGGTCACGCTATCAGGGATAGGCAGCCTCACAGCTAGAGCTGTATCGATCACGCTTGCAAAAGCTACTCTATCAGCAGAAGGATCTCTGATAGGTGCCGCCAGTATAGACACTATCGGCAAAGCTACCTTAATCGGAACTGGTATCTTATCGGCAACAGCACAATGTCTAATAAATGCCACCGCTATCCTATCTGGCAGTGGCTCGTTAGCAGCTATAGGGCAGGTGGGGGGATTGCTTTATGGCACCGCTACTTTCTCCGGGATGGGATCACTGGGAGCTATAGCGAAAGGGATATTCCCCGGAGCAGCTACTTTATCTGGCATTGGGACATTAGCTGCTATCGGGCAGAACACAGTCAAGGCCTCTGCTATGCTATCTGGAGTTGGCACCCTAGCTGGCTTCGGAAGTCTGATTCTCACTGGTAAGGTTGTCCTAACCGGGGCAGGTGCTTTAGCTGCAACCGCAGAATATCTAGCCAGTGGTAAGGGCATACTCTCTGGGACAGGATCGATAATAGCGGCCGCCCGGTTAATCGCAGTTGGCAAAGCTAGCTTAGATGGCAGTGGATCGCTCACAGCTACAGGTGGGCGGCTAATCAAGGGTGTAGCGTTGTTAGAAGGCAATGGTACGCTTTCAGCGACAGCTCAGGCCATTTTAGCAGGGGCAGCGATTATGTCGGGCCAAGGAAACCTAACTGCAGCTGCGGTTATAATATGTATGGGCATGGCATCCATTACCGGAGCAGGGACCATGATCGCTGTAGCATCTGTCATTCAGGGCATCGCCATGAGACTTATCCCGATTACCATAACTTTCCCTGAGCGTGAAATAACCGCTCAGCTTATTGATAAGGCTATTACGGTTTCCTTCTATGAGCGCACGATCAAAGTGAGGTAAGCATGGAAAAGATAAATATCAAGCAGGGAGCTTTCGGATTCGGATATGAATTCGTGGGCATTCCAGATGAATGGGTAGACGAAGAAGCTGAGGTTTGGTTCACAGCTTGGAAGCCTGGAGATCCCACAGAGAAAGTCTGCCAGAAAGTATGTGAGTTTAGTGGCGCGAAGTTCTGGCTGATGGTAGAAGAAGATGACTTCGATGCTGAGCCCGGCATCTATTATTATGAGGTTGCTCGCTATGAAGATGGAGTAATGTTAGATCCCTCTTTTACCGGGGAATTAGAGATCCTGGAAAGCGCAGGAGCGCCTGGAGATGAAGAATGAATAAGAAACGAGAAAAACGAAACAGATTCTATGCTCGAGAAGGCCAGCAATCGACCTCAGAGGGCCAGCAGAGCCTCAGCACGGTGCGGTACTCAAAGGGGGCCAGTGGTATAGGGGTCAGAGGGCTTAAACATCGAGCAGGGCGCATAGAGGAAGAATGGCGCAAAGAGTTCCGGTCATGGGATAGAGCGTGCAAGCAATTCATCGAAATGCGGGATTACTACATCATCGCAACCGTCCTGGATGCGGTGAAACTGCCCCTATTGGAAGCGAAAGTCTCTACCGAACCAGCAGAAGCGCAGACACCCGGCGATATCGCTGCTGCAGACTGGCTGTTAGATTGCATCAACAGGATGCACAGACAAACCTGGGCATCGCATATCGAAGATATGCTTTCATCGATTGAATTCGGTTGGGCGCTGGGAGAGATCGTGCTGGAAAAGAGAGGGGATGGTAGGCACTGGCTAAAGAACATTGATCCCCGGGGACAAGATACGCTTTCCAGATGGGAGTTTGATGCACAGATCAGAGATGAAGTCCTGAAGATGATTCAGCTAGATCCCAACCTAAACATTGAGATTCCCATCCCCCTAGCGAAGTGCGTGCATGTAACCTTCCGCGGACGAAAGGGCAATCCAGAGGGGCATTCGGTTCTGTTATCTCTGCACTGGCCCTACAGGATGCTTCGAGACCTTGAAGTGTTCGAAGGCATTGGAATTGAGCGAGATGTAGGGGGCATGCCGGTTGCTAGCTTACCGGAAGAGGGTGTGGTCAGCGATGCTGCGCTTACCAAACTGGAAGAAGCGTTGAAAGGCATGCGAAGAGATGAAAACGAATTCTTGATCACTCCCCCGGGCGTAGAGGTTAAGCCCTATGGCGCCGGCCAGAAGATGTTCAACATCGGTGAGGTAATAGACCGGAAGAAAAAAGAGATTCTGATGCGCATGTATGCTCAGTTCCTAATGCTGGGTATGGAGAAGGTAGGGACACAAGCTCTGGTTCAGGGATCCCAGGACTTCTTCAACCTCTCCCTGGGGGCTGTGCAGCGTAGCACTCTCGAAGCCTGGAATCAGCAGCTTGTCCCTTATCTGTTCGCTTTCAATCGCTTCGAGGGAATGACGGATTATCCTCAACTCACATGGGCGCCGCCGGGGAAGATCGATGTTAAGAACATAGTAGACACGCTTAACAGTGCCACCGGCGCCAAGCTCTTCACGCCAACCGACATCGATGAAGATCATGTCCGGGAAATGTTAGACTGGCCCGCCTTGCCAGATGAAGAAAGAGGGCAGGCAAGAGAGATCGAAAAGCCAGGAATCCCGGGGCTGTTTGATCTGAAATGAGAAAAGCTGGAATCAAGCAACGACAAGGATCTGGATCCTGGGAGCAGTTAACTAACCGGCAAACACGCCGGATTAGTCGAGCTTATGATGAATGGAGCGCCCAGACTAGACGAGTTCTTAATAAGATGGCGAAGGGCGGAGCAACCATCGCTGATCAACAAAGAGTCCTCGAGCAAGCGCTTCGAGCTTTCGAGCGTCAAATGATTCAGATCTATACCCGGGGCATCGATATTGCCAAGAATGCCTCAGCCGGCAGTAGGAAAGAGCATCCAGATCTGCTTCGCTTGACTGATAGTAAGAAAGTCGAGGGGGATCGCATGATTACGCAGAATCTTATCCCCCTAATCTCTGCTAGCCTTATGCCGGCAATCATAGCGGGGCTAGCGTTCGATTCAAGCAAACTACAGGATGCCTTTTTATCTACCAGATCCATGGCGCCGCAATATTCAGGCGGTGCCTGGGTGATGATCTTCGAAACGCAGCGCATGCTAGGATATGCCAGAGAGTCTGAGCGGTTAGCGCAAGGGTTACTGATTGAAAAGGTGCGCTGGATACTGGATCCCCGGGCTGAGCATTGCGATGATTCAGCCGGCTTTCATGGTTGCGTTAACCTGGTCGGCGAATATGATAACTGGAATGCACTTCCTACCGTTCCTGCTGCGCAGGTGACTTGTCGTGGAAATTGTAGATGTAGATTGGAAGTGTTCAGAGATGGAATCTGGCAAAGGGGTGTCTATGAATAGGAACTCTTGACAAAATGAAGATATCAACCTTATCATTAAAGGAGGTACACGAAAATGCAGCAACTAAGAGGTGAACCATGAGTCCATTCGGGCCCTATGATTCATTTTCAGACTGCGTAGCAAAGAACGCAGACAAATCCTCGCCCGAACCTTTCTGCGCCTGGTTGGAACATAAGATCAGTGGTAAGTGGCCTTCAGAATCAAGCATGCCGGCTGACGCCTGGGCTGTCTACCGGGAGGCTTATGCTCAATATCTGGATTCTTCAGCCAAACCGGTGCAGTTAGCAGAGAAGGAGGCTACAGAATCCGCTAAGAAAGCGGTCAAAGATGCGGGATGGGAGTTTTCCCGTATCGGATGGATCAAGGCTTATGCAGCGCCCAAGATGCGCCATGTCACCGGAGTAAGAATCTTTGAAACTGGCACCTGGACAGATTCTTCGGGGAAAATCCGGGAGTGGACCGGAAAAGACCTGGATGTACTGGTGGAAGCCTTTGGCGCGGGCGTTCCAGGCATTGTTCCTGTAAAAGCGGGACATACGCCTGATTCATTCAATCGAAAGCTAGCTGAAAAGCTAGACATACCCGTTGAATTGGTAATTGGGGATCAAGGCAAGGGCCAGATCTCCATTGGCCGAATGGTCACGCTTGAACGAAGAGGCAATATGCTTATTGCTTCATTTGAGCGTGTCCCGGATGCGGTTGCAGAGCTAATCGAGCTTGGTATGTATCGGACAGTCTCAGTAGAGATTGAGGATAACTTAGGTGGATTTAGCTCTGCTATCACTGCAGTAGCTCTGCTGGGGGCTGAAGAGCCAGCGGTTGCAGGCGCAACATTAGACAGAGCGCTCGTTTTCGGGGGGAAACGAGACAAAGCGCAAGTGCTGTCCTTCGCTAGCTCAGAAACACTCGAGGCCGAATTTACCACTCTTAACGAGAAGATGGCTGACGTGATCAAGGGCATGAGAGGGGCGCCTGTGTTCAGAGGGTTAATGCAGAATCTCCGGGGCTTGTTTGACCAGATTACCAAGAAAAGACAGCACGAAACACCCCCAATCATATCAAAGGAGGGCAAAGACATGGAGAAGTCTATCAAAGACATGAAGAAGCTCATGCAGGCGCCGCCTGGGGTACCGCCTGAAGGTACACCGCCGCCGGCTGGTGGCGAGATGGCTGCTGCCCTGTTAGCCATAGCGCAAGCTCTTGGCTTAACAGAGGATTCTACGGTGGATGATGTCCTGGCAGCTATTGAGAAGTTGAAGGCGGGGGCTGCGCCCATGGAGCAGTACCAAAAGACGAAAACCGATCTGCAGAAAGCTACAGAGCGGATTGGCAAGCTTGAACATAATGAGCGGGTTCATGGCTACCTCGAACGGACACGTCTGTTTACCGCAGCGCCTAATAAGACACCCGAGGCCATGGCGGTAGAGCTAGCGGAACTGGAAGAGATCGCCGGCAAGCCCAAGGCTGACAGTCTCTTGCAAACCTTCCAGGACCTGCAAAAGGCCGGGGAGGCTGCAGGGAAGGTGCTGGGATCCTCTCGCCCTGGAGCGAAAACCGCTGATTATGAGGCCAAGCTGACCGAATATATGAAGGCCAATCCCACTGTTACCCGGGCGCAAGCTCACAAAGTTGTCATGAAGTTGTTCCCGGATCTTCGTGAGCAAGATCGGATCGATCAGAGAGAAACCAAATAGAGGTCGATTCCCTAATAGAAAACGAGTAAGGAGGCACGATAATGCCACAAGCGAACGAGAAAAGTATCTGGACTGAGAGCTTCATAGCTGGAGGCAACCTATCGGCCAAGCAGTATTATGGCGTAAAGCTGAGCGCAGATCGCACAGTAGTCATATTTGCTGCTAATACCGATATTCCGGTAGGGATATTGCTTAACGCCCCGGAATCCGGCCAGGAAGCTCAGGTATGTGTGATAGGTCGAAGCCCAGTAGTGCTGAGTGGCACTTTAGTTGCAGGGGAACCCATTTATTTCCATTCCGATGGAACTGCAAAGAAGTGGACACCTGGCAGCGATATCACCAAATACTGTGCTGGGTATATCACGAAGGGCGGCGCCTCGGGAGAGATCGCCGAAGCCCTCATACAATGCGCTAATCCTGTTAAGGGTGCGGCCTCTACATAGTATGGTCCAGCCCTGAAGGAGTAGAAACATGCCAAATCCAACTAAAAGCACGATTCATATCGATGGCCCCCTGTCTGATATCGCCATAGCATACAAGCAGGAAGGGTTCATCGCTGATACGGTTTTCCCGATTGTACCGGTGGACAAGCAATCGGACAAGTTCTACATCTGGGACAAGGACTTCTGGATGAGGAATGCGGTAGAGCGCAGGACTCCCGGAGATACCTATCCTGAGGGTAGGATGAAGATTTCTAATTCACCGTTCTACTGCAACCTGTTTCACCTGGGCTACGGCCTGCCGGATGAAGATGTTGCAAACCAAGATGATGCGGTGCAGTTGGAGATCACCGGGGCCGAATGGCTGGCGCAGCAGTTCCTGTTGAACCGAGAGCTGTCCCTGGTATCTGATATCTTTGCTCTCACCAAATGGGAGACTGACGTAGTAGGCGGCACCAACTTCCCGCTCTGGAGTGACTACGTTAACTCCGATCCTGTCAGTGATGTGTTGCTGGGACGCCAGACTATTCAGAAGTCGACCGGCCAGCTTGCCAATACCCTTATCATAGGGCAAGAGGTTTTTGATGTGCTGGCTGAGCATCCCCTGTTACTCGACAAGTTTAAGTACACGCAGACCGGAATCCTTGAGGTCGAAGAGGTACGCCGGGCCTTGCGAGTACCGCGCTTGTTAGTGGGGGCGAGCGTCTATGAGTCTACTAACGAAGGTGACTCCACTCCCACTAGAGGGTTTATCTGGGGCAAGAACGCGTTGATGCTTCATGTCCCGGCTAATCCGGGGATCCGCGTGCCAGCGGCCGGATATACCTTTGTCTGGCGTGGTAATTGGGGGGGTGGCTATACCGTTGCCATTTCTACCATGCGCCAGGACGACAGAGACAGAGACTTCCTGAAAGGGAAGCACGCCTTTGATCACTGCGTTTGCGCATCTGACCTGGGCTATTTCTTCTCCGCCGCTATAAGCTGAACGGAAACAGAATGCTAGTGCGGGCGGGTAAATATAAGATGCCCGCCCGCGGGGTAAATCTCTAATAGGAGGGATTTGCAATGCAAACTATACGACACAGAGGTACGCACAGCTTTGACAGGATAACGGCAAAATTCATAGATGGCTTGCCGTTGCTAATAGTAGGCAATCAATATTTCGTTGATGGCAACAATGGCTCAGATAGTAATGCCGGGACTATATCTGGCAAAGCGCTAGCTACTGTTGCTGCTGCTATAGCCAAGGCTGTCGCAAATGACGTTATATTTGTCTTCCCCGGCGAATATGACGAAGCGGTAACAATCGCCCGCACCAAATCTAACCTAACGATTGTTGGGTTGGGGGGAAGGGGCGCTGCTTATATAGCCCCATCAGCCACAAACGCAACAGCGCTGACGAACCATTCAGATGACTTAACCCTTGTTAATATCGGTCTGGATGGGGATGGTGCTGGCAGTGCTCTCAGCAATACCGGTTCTCGGTTAAGAGTCTACGATTGCAAAATTGAGGGAGGAACAATCGGAGTACTTTTAACGCTAGGGACTGTCGTTCAGAAAGCAGCTGGTACCCATGGATCTGGCGCTGATCTATGGTTCTTTAATTGTGAATTCTGCTGGAACACAATTGGCATTAAACTGGTATGCACTGACTATGGGGCTGTAACACAGGTTCGCTTTCGTGATTGTACCTTTCACGACAACTCGGCTGCCGACTTTGAAGAAGCAGCTGGTAGCGGAGGATCTGCAGCAGTGGGATTCAGAGATCTGGATATCGGAGAGTGCCATTTTCTGCGCCAAGAAGATGGAACCACTCCAACCAAGTATATCAGTCTCAACGATGCTAACGAAAATTCCGGCGTTGTTCATGGTTGTTCCTTCCCATCTGCTATCAATAGCGGATTCAATCTCGTTTCAACAGCACTAATATGGGTGGGAAACTTCCATGCCGGGGGACTCTCTACCGGACAGCCATCATAGAAGAAGAATAAAACAGAGGGGCGATCCGGTGCCCCTCTGAATATCACGCATAAGCTAGGCGTGAAATATAACCGAGAAGGAGGCTAAGATGTCAATCGTAGCTGGGGCATTAACCCCTGTCGAGCAAGTCCACTATCGTCAAGCTCTCATGGCTTATCATCTAGGCGGGAGTTTCCTGGGAGATGATGAGGATTATCATGATTTCAGGTTCCCAGCCAGGGGGAAGAATGTTATCGGCGCATGCATCGCTAACCCCACGAATCAGACCTTGACCTGGGAGATCCATGGCTTGCATGCTGCTGATGCCTTGCCCGATGATCCGGGAACAGAGAAAATCGCCAATGGCACGATTCTAACTACTGCTCATTATCATGATTACACTCATGCCTATCCCTACCCGTTCTATCTGCTGCGCTGCTATTTTGGGACAGCGCCGACTGATGTCACTAAGAAAACTGTTAGTGTCTGGATAGACCTAGTAGCTGGAAAGCTCGAAGTAGGCGAATAATGTATGGCACGAAAGATGGGATTGAGCGCTTAATTGGGGATATCGTAGCTGGGCGTAAGTTTTCAACCTCTACGGTGCCAACAGTTACCCAGGTAGAGGCTGAGCTAGCGAACGTAGCTGCAGAGATCGACAATGCCCTTGATGTGATGGGGTATGTCGTGCCGGTAGTTTCAGCCACGGATCCGCACGCTTATGCTTTCTTGAAGGCTGCTAACGAGTATGGCGCTGCCGGCAGACTCCTGGCAACAATTCCTACTGAGGCTTATGATCCTGCTGAGCAAATGGAAGATATAGGCCAGACCAGGGCGCAGATGTATGAGAGGCATCTGAAGAACGCTCTAAAGTTGATCTGGGAACGCAAGCTCAGCGCAAGCATGGTACACGATCCCATTGAGAACCAGATCAGATCAACTATTCCCGATGCGCTATACAAGAGAGGGATGCTGGATATCTCAGGGCAAGACGAAGAAGAAGAATGACAACCTATCTGGACATTGAAAACGCTGTTCTTGATATCCTGCACTTGCATGATGATTTCGATGAATTCAATTGTCAGCGAGGCGGGCTGGATGGGATCAAGAAGGGCTGGAACCGGTTAATCCGCGTGATGTATGCCCGGGTAACAAGAAAGGATCTTACCCTTGCCTTAGTAGAACATACCTGGACCATCAAGGTTGATATTTATGTTCCCTGGCGAGGAAGAATCCAGGACATGGAGGATACCCTGGCTATTGAGCGCCAGAAGGTGATCGATCTATTAGCCCGATACCCCCTGTTAAATGCGACAGAGGGAGTATACCGGGCAGAGATTCTTACCGGTGATGCTCCAGAGCCCCTGGGAGGCAAGAAAACCGCTTATAGAGGGCAGCGACTATATTTAGAGGTTAAGCAAGCGGTTCAACCATTAAGGGTAGGCTAAAAGTGGCAACTGTAATCAGTTTCGAGATACATGGCCTAAAAGAGCTACAGGATCGGCTTAACCGGGGCGATACGATAATGCGCATTACGCTTAACGAGGGATTGCGAGCAATCGGGAGACTCTTTGTGCCGGCAAAAGGGACAGGCCCCCTGGCAGATGCGACACCCAAGCGGACAGGGAAACTTGCCCGGTCGACCTTTTTCAGGATCACAGAAAAAGAGCTTCAAGAGCTTATCGTATTGCAGCCAGCTAAAACACCCGAAGAATATGGCGGCATGTTCTATGGCTGGTTCGTTAGAGAAGGGACAGAACCGCATGAGATCCGGCCAAGATTGGCAAAAGCACTGCACTTCTTTATTGGAGATGCAGAGGTTTTTGCTACCAGGGTAAATCATCCTGGCACGAAAGCTAATCCCTATCATCATCGTGTACTGGAAAGCCTAATGCCAGAGGTTCAAGCAATCGTTGAGAAGATAGGGATCCGCATTGCGGGTTATCTATCCGGTAAGGAGGCATTATGACGACTGCAACACTCTATGACAGTGTTTTGTCTGTTTTGAAGATCAACGAACAGGATGTCTCAGCCAGCGTGGTTAATATCACTCCCCGGTTCGGGCGTGTATTGACTGAGGGAACGACTCTGGGAGCTACCCATGAGCGCACGCATCCAGGGATAGGATTGACCAGCATTGATGTTGAATTTCTGTTCAATCAAGATGCTACAGTGGGCAGTGATACGGTGATCGGCCCGCTGTTAGGATCGAAAACACCTGTTACCTGGGATTATTTTCCCCGGGGAGAAGCTGGGAGCAAGTTTAGCGGATATTGCGTTATCGAGGCTTATCAGCCCATAACGAGAGTAGGAAGCCTGGTGAGCGCAACCTGTACGCTACGGGGTACTAGTCGGGGCCATGAGTAAGGAGGCATGCAATGACTGAAGCAACTGTCTATGATAGTCTGGAATCTGTTCTGAAGCTAAACGATGGATCCACGCTTCGGGATATCTCCCCTAATATCGTTTCGATCACCCCACGTTTTGCCAGCCAGATTCACGATGCCACAGCTTTAGGGGCAACACACGAACGCCCATATGTTGGCATGAGCCTGACGAGCTTAGACTTGGAGCTTGTCTATAACGAAGATGCTAGCGTAGGGACAGATACGGTATTAGCTGCGTTACTGGAAGAGACTGATGCGGTGGCATTCGAATACTATCCGCGGGGAACCGGCGCCGGCAAAACGAAGTTCTACGGAACGTGCTTTATTGAAAACTATCAGCCTCTTACCAGGGTGGGGTCGCTGGTAAGGGCAACTGCAACCTTGCGAGGAATTACTAGATCGAAAGGAGTAGGTTCATGAAAACGATTACTATTGATCTGGGCGATGGTGACTGTGCTGAGCTATATGAGCAGCTGAGGCATGGAACTGCCCGGAGGATCCAGGAGGTCTATCAGCCATACCATGATCTTCCTGATTACAAAGCTGCCATGGGACTCCCCACAGTAAAAGAGCGTGTTACAAAGCTAACTCAGATCATCTCTCAAGTTGATATGATCCGGGCAGGTGATGTCTTGATTCTGGGACAGATCAAGGAATGGACATTAGGAGAGATCAGCCAAGCTACGCTGGATGATATGCCTGAGAAGCAGCACGAAAAGCTGATTAGAGAGGCTAACAAGCTGTATGAGCCCCCTTTACCAGAGAGCAAAGCCGGAGACTAGCGGAGCAATTATTCTTGGGAATCAAGCTGCCGCACAGGTATTCCATACCGGCAGAGATGCAAGAGGCAATCTTAGTAGTGGAAACAGGCTTCAGTCCGCAGGAATTGGATGGCTTCCCGGAGCCTACACTAGAAAGGTTGTTGCTCTATAAAGAGGTGAAGCACTTATCCCTAGCAGGAGGATCGTTTAATGGGTGAAGAAGCTTCTGTTGCTATCGTTGCCCGAATGTATGATGAAACAGGCCCGGGCATGCAGCAATTAGCGAAGAATACCCAAGAGGTACAGCTAAAATCGATCAATACCACTGTGGCACTATCAGCCCTGGGAAGTGCTCTATCTTCAGTGGGCGGTTTATTGAGACAAGTCGATAATCCCCAAGCGAAGATGCTAGCTAATACCCTGCAGATCGCTTCTGCGGTAATTATGTCAGCGACAGCTTTTTCGCGGCTGATCCCTATTATCATCCAAGCCACTTCAGCGATGAGATCCATGGCTATTGTTCAATCGATTCTGGCAGCATTGAGCGGGCCTGGGGGATGGGCTATGCTGGGAATAGGTGCTGCTGTGGGAGTGGGAGCTACTGCTGGAATAATGAGAGCTACCAGACAATCGACAGTGCAAGCTGCAACGCCAGGCCAGCCATCGATCTTCCCCGGGGGGCAGATCCCGGGCGCTGGAAATGCGCTTGAAGGAAGATCGCTTCAATCAATAATGAACCATCCGGCATCAAGCTCTCAGACTACTATCACCCAGCATTATCATATTGCAGGATCGGTGATCGCAGAGAGAGACTTGACTGATATGGTCAGGAAGAATATCGTTCATACTCAGCAAAGGAATGCTGGTAAGTCAGGCATTGCATAGGAGGCTAAATGGAAGAGATCATTACCCGAAGGCGAGAGGCATCAAAGACTTTTGAGTTAGGCAATGGGAAAAAGAGACTAGAGGCTTATCAGGGGCCAATACACTACAAGGATCACTATGATGATCCCGAAGAACCCTGGAAGGATATCGATCTTACCTGGGAAGATAACAAGATTCTCAAAGCGCCCTATGTCTTGGTTCACGATGGAAACCAGATCACGGTTACCAACAAGAGAGATGGAGAGGTTCATTTGCTCGAATTGCTGGGATATCCTCATTTACTTTGGCAGCGTACTCGCAGCCGAGCGCGGGCCAAGCTAGAGGGGGAGTTCGTAGAAATCATTCCGGGGCGCTCTACCGTGAGATACA
>Ga0315294_10001753_pt1 | contig 23753 bp, 45 predicted proteins | sample YL17G13_40_MG_FD_203626 | JGI IMG/M metagenome (GOLD analysis project Ga0315294, IMG submission 203626) | Sediment microbial communities from Yellowstone Lake, YNP, Wyoming, USA - YL17G13_40 | ecosystem: Environmental > Aquatic > Freshwater > Lake > Sediment | place: USA: Wyoming | collected...
AAGCGGTCGGCCAGATAATCGTCGGCGTCGCTGCCGAACACCATCAGGTCAGCGGCTGTGGTGGCCAGATCGAGGGTCGAAGAGGGTGGCCCAGGCGTCGCCGGAGCAGGGGTGACGTTCGCTGGCGGCGACGGCCCGCCTTCGTTCCCGCCGCCGCAGCCAGCCGACGTCACAATGAGGACGACGAGAACACCATGAGCTAGCGCAGCGGCTATGCGTGTCCAGTGACGGCACATCGCCCATAGAATAACACACAAATCGTGAGGTGTTTCAAGACATTGGGGAAATCGTGGGTCACGACTTCTCAGATGTCAGTCCTAATGGCTGCGGTCGATGTATCGCAGCCTCCCCTTTGGGCCGCTCACCCTTCGACAGGCTCAGGATGAGCGGCCAGGGGCCATCTGACCCTCCAGCTCTCACCCGGACTGAAACACTGCGCGACGTTGTCAAGGCGCGCCCCCTTCACTCCTCCCACACCGCCGCCATGACGATGGCGCCGCTGCGAATGACGGGCGCGCGGCTCAAGGACGGCTCGCGCGGCACGTCCTTGCCCAACGATGGCGCCTCCTGGCCTAGCGGCGGCTGAGGGCGAGGGGGAGTCGGCGGCTGGAGAGGGCTGGGCTTGTTGGCCATGCGTTCCTCCTTAGGTGTAGACGCCCACTACAAGGGCGTCGCGGGGGTCGGACTCGGAGAAGAAGATGAGGGCGCAGCGACGGCCGACCACCATTTCGGTGGCGGCGATGTTGCGGGCCACCGGCACGTCCGCCAGCCACACCGACAGGCTTCCCGCGACCTGAACGGTGGCCGTGTAGGAGCCAGCGTTGAAGCCCTTGACCGTCCCCTTGCGCACGTTCATCCCTAGACTGCTCCCAATGACAGCCGCTGCTCGTAGACGGGCGCTTTGCCGCCAGCCGAGTAGCGCATACTCAGACCGATCACTCGCCGCTGAGCGTTCGTCAGGCCAGCCGACTCGTCGGTGATGGCGATCACGTCGTATAGCTCCTGGCCGCAGTTCACCGGCACCACGATCTCGCCGCTCCTGGAGGCGATCTCCTGGTGGCGCATCTCGGCGTCGGCCCGGTCTCGGGCGCGAGCGACTGTGCCCAGGTTCAGGTCATCCACCTGGCGGACGCGGTCGTAGGCATCATCGATCTCATCCCAGCCGAAGGCTTCCACGAAGGGGCCGTCGCCAAACACCTGCACGCGGTTGGTCTGGGGGCGCTGGCTGCCGTAGCGGCCGCGGAAGATGGCGTGCTCCGTGCCGTAGGAGTAGGCGCTGGCCTCGTCGGCTCGGGGGTTCTTGATGTAGGCGAAGTGGCCGCGGAAGAAGACAACGTCGGGCACCACGGCCAGCAGGCGACGCACCGCAGTCGCCCCACTCTCGCCCGGGTGAATCGTGAAGCTGGGGTAAAGGTCAGTGATGACACCACTGCTGCCGGCGCTGAAGAACTCCAGGCTCGCTCGCGCCATGACGAAGGAGAGTAGCTGGAAGACGTTCCTTTCACCCTGGGCCCAGGCGCACTGACGACGCGACCGCCAGCCCTCCAGCAGCTGCCAGGCGTCGCGGGCGTGGATGACGAGGGTGGCCTCGCCTTCGCCGGAGGTGTATTCCCACCCCTCGATCCAGTAGGCGAGGCCCGAGGAGACCAGGGGGCCGCTGGCAGTCTGGTAGCCGGGGCTCACTCGCACCTCGCCGCCGGCCTTGATGACCGCCTTCTCCCCTGACAGGTCCAGGTAGCGACCATCATCATTGCGCAAGACCAGGCGAAGGCGGCCACTGTCGGGATCGGTTTCGGTGGTTAGCTCTAGGACGTCGGCTGTGACATCCAGTGCGGCCGCAGTGAGAGAGGCCTGCCAGACGCCCGAGGGGGTGGTCAGCCACACGTCGCTCGTGCTATGGGCGATGGCCAGGCCATAGTCGCTGACCAGATTCATGGGCACTGGCTCTCGCCAGAGGTTATCCGCGTAGTCGGCCGTGGCCAGCGAAAAGGAGAAGTGGGGGCGGGAATAGCTTTCGCTGCCCGTGTACTTCTCGACGAAGGTGAGGCGAAAGACGTCGGGGTAGGCCAGGGAGGGGGCGCGGAACTCCATGTTGGAGCCCGCGCTGGCCGTCGCCACCTCCCGCAGGGGTGACCAGGTGCCCACCGCCTGCGAGTAGCCGTCGCCGTAGATGCAGCTCCAGACCTTGCAGGCGCCCTGGCCGTCGCTGCCCGAAACCACCACGTTGAAGTCGGCCTCATACCGGCAGGCCAGCCCGCTCACCGAGGCCAGGCTGTTGCTCCAGGCGGCGGGTCAAGATTTTCCCCACCATCTGGGGGTGGGATGACCCCGGGGATGGCACCTTCGATGGTAAGACTACCGTCGTCTTCGACCCACACGCGGTCAATCAGCTTGTGCATCCCAGGGTACGTTGGTCCGAGCGGGTGACCGAGAAGCGTGTACCCTGCCTTCCCTGCGGTGATGACGCGGGCGAGGCTGCGTAGGTTGTGTACGTAGTGTAAGAACCTCTCGGCGTCGGGGAAACGTTCCAGATGACTTATCTGGGTCTCGATGTCGGCACGTTCACGGGCGATCCTGGCGACCTCGGCGTCAAGTACCTGAGAGAATCCGCCCATCCGAACGTAGGTCTTTAGTGCCCGTTCGTGCTGTGAGTCGAGATTGCACAGGAGAGCGCGCAGGCGCTCCTCCACGTCGACCTGCTGGGTGTCGGCGCTGTATGCCCTTTGCTCATAGGTTACGGCTTCCCTCAGGAGGTTCTCAGGGTCGCCAACCGCTCGCTGCAAGAACTCCAGCACCCGGCCTTCCAACTCGTCGGCTGGCCAGTGGGTCTTGTAGACGCCCTCGTGAGACGGTGCCAACTCGCGGTAACGAACCCGACTGCCGCACCGATACTTGGCCTTGCCGCCGCTTTCGGACCCCTTCGTACTAACGTAGTAGAGACTCCCACATCGACGACAGAAGCACTTTCCCTTAAGCGCGTAGACGCCCTTAGGTTTGGGACCACTGTGTATCCTACGTCGTTTCAGTGCGCTCTTGGCAGCCATCTGGGTGTCTTCGTCCACGAGTTCGGGGCAGGCCATCGGGCGACCGGCGTAGGTGGCTTTGCCGGCGTAACGCGGACTCGTCAGGATGCGGTAGACCATGGTGTGGTGCCACCGCTGAGCACGTCGTTCGACGTTCCGGTGGTTTGGCACAGGCACGCCGCGTTCTTGAAGCTGGTCGGCGATCTCCTGGATGCCCTCACCTGCGAGGCAGTGGGCGTAGACCCAGCGGACAATGCCTGCCTCCCAGGGGTGGGGCTCCAGAGCGAGTCCTGAGCTGCGTTGGTAACCGTAGGGCGGAACGTTCGAAATGTAGGCACCCTTTTCCACCGCGCGGTAACGTCCCTCGCCCATGCGCCGGGCGATTACTTTGCGCTCGAGTGTGGCGACGCCCATCATCATCGTGAACATGAACTCGCCTTCCGGCGTGTCATCGAATGATTGACTTACGAATTCCACCACCACCTTGAGTTGTTTGAACTCACCCATCGCCAACAGCGCCTCTACCGTATCGCGTCCCAACCGGTCGGCGCAGTAGACGATGACGTGGTCGAAGACCTTGTTTGCGGCTGCCTCGAGGAGACGTCGCCCGGCCGGTCGGTCTTTGAGTGCTATCGTGCCGCTGACGCCCTCATCGGTAAACTCGTCGACCACCGGGTACCCCTTTGCCTCGGCGAAGTCTCGAGCGTCGATAAGTTGTGTCTCGATGGTGTTTCTTTCAGCCTGGGCGTCGGTGCTGACCCTTGCGTAGATGACGGCGTTGTTCATGCTAGTTCACCCCCGGCGGTGCGGTAAGGATGAGATCCGCGACGTTAGCGCAGAATCGGTCCGCCCTGATCTGGGCCTCGGGCTCCAGCGGTACGAAGGACTCCCGGCCCGACAGTCGCCACACGTGATGGCGACAGGCTGGGTTGGTGCACCTGAGTAACGACGCGGTGCCTTCGGGGGTAGTCCGAGTTGTGTTGTAGCGCCGACGCAGGTGGCCCTTTCCGTTGCATGCTGGACATGGTGTACTCATCGCGGTACCTTCTCCCCAGCCACGAGGCTAACCCAGACCTCGGGCAACCGGAAGGCCTGCCGGAGAACGTCAAACTCGTCTGGCGTCAGTTCCAACGTGATGCCGGTGTGCCCGTCGCTAACAGAGACGAATCGTTCAGGCGAGCAGTTACAGTTCGGAAGACCACAACCGCAGTTACTGAGCCGAAGGAACGGCTCTTGTATCTGCGACCCGCCGCCCGTCTGGGCGTTCTCAGCGTCGGTGCGAATCTGAAATGTCTCAGCCCTCATCGTCTTCCTCCTCTTCGTCACGACTCTCGTTATCCAGGAACTTGACCTCGATGCTGACCGGGTGTCCACCGCTGTCATATCCGACGGTGACCGGGTAGGACCCGTCGCCGAAGCCGGTTCCACTGACCGCACCCTTGGCGAAGGCGAAGAACTTCAACTCGTTGTTCCACTCGCCGTCAGGACCCTTGTAGCGCTCGAGTAGTGCGTTGTAATCCAGGGGGAATGAGGTGACGCACCCGACGAACATCTGTCCCGAGTCCACACCGTTGTGGCAGAGGCATCGCTTCTCATGGACCGGACCAGCGCCACACCGCGTTGCGCGGAGGACCTTGACCCTTGACCCCCAGGAACCCTCGTCGCTGACGACCGCTTCGGCGATCCATCCGCCGTGACAGTCGTCGAGGATGAGACCCAGTCTGTCCAGGCCCTCCAGGGTGTCATTGGTGTCGATGTAGCACGGGTCCGCGACCACGATCTTGTCCTGGACAGTGAACCCGATGGCCTCGCCCGTCGCTTGTTCATCTACCTGCACGTCGTCCTCTTCGATGTCGCCCTCGTCGTAGGCGTACTCCATGGTGACCGCGAGCAAGTGGTTGTAGTCGCCGTCGGTGGCGCGAGCAAGATACTCGTCAGCAGCCTCTGACTGATCACTGCGTTTCAGCGCCTTGGACACCCGTCCCAGGATGCTGTAGGCGTTACTGTCCTCGCCGACTAGCTTGACCCTAACCTTGGTGTGTGCCATTTAGTCTAGACCTCCTCTGCTTGAATGGGTTGCCATCGCCATTCCCCTGATGGGCCTCGTAGAGCAACCTGGATACGTTTTGTGTCTGTCTCCAACCACGCAGTCGCAGAATGATATGAGAGCACTCCGACGAAAGCGCCGCTGGAGTTGACTACCTCGATTTGACCGAACTTGTTACGAATCGCGTCGCCATACCCGGCCGGTGTGATGACCTTGTAAAGCGGAACTACGCGGCAACGTCGGTTCCTGACGTAGAGTGCCGAGGACTTCTGGAAGGTTCGTATCCAGTCGGCGTTTGCGCGGTCCTCTTGCACCGTCATCATTTACCTCTGACAGTAGTGACAGGCCTGCGCGGACCCTCGTCGGGGGCATGGGCGTTTTGGGTCCCGCGGCTTCCGCATGTCGCCTGTCGTGCAATCAACGGGCTTGTTTACCCAGCCAGATTTGTCTGTCATCAGATTCGCCTCTCCAAGGCCTGTCGAATCATGACCGTGAGTAGCGAAACAGAGAATCCGCCCGAGGCCTGGCTGCCCGAGCGGGTCCCCTGTTGCCTGATGGAGGTGTGTGTCATCGCTTTCGAACCTCTCTTGTAAAACCCTTCCTATCTAGGAGAACGCCCGAAAAGGGTGTTTGTTACAGGAATTTGAAACTAATTTCAGAATTAAATGTGCTAGATTTGGGAAGCGGGTAAAGTAGATATGTGGGCAAGCATATCTGTGGCGTAACTCCTGGATGGTGTGGCAAATGCCGACCGGACGTGGCCGCTGCCCAACGCGGCAAGTCCAAGTCAGTCGAGACACGCGCTAAGATGAGTATCGCTCAAAGGGGACCTGGATCACGCGAGCACCATGCAAAAATCGGTGCAGCTCTACGCGGTCGACGCCAAGGCAAAAGGCATCTTGCAAATCGCCTAGACGCTCTTGCTCGCTGGCATCGAATACATCCGACCAAGTGGGAACAGGCTTTTCGACGCTTGCTGCGCGAAGCCGGGTTTCGCTGCCGCTACGAACGAGTCTTCGGCGGACGCTACTCTGTAGATGCTTACGTGCCCTCGCGCAAGATTGCTTTCGAAGCTGACTGCCACTGGGGCCACGAGGAGAAGCGCGAGAGTGGCCAGGAAGAGGCTCGTGACGCCTACCTCATGGCCGAACACGGTCTGCTGGCAGTCATTCACTTGACCAAAGAAGACCTCAGACCCTTCTTGACTTCCTAGGAAAATTCTTCTCTTGTTACCTCCCAAAAGAGACGTCACCAATACCTTGTTTTAGTGATATAATAGACAGGATAGGAGAGGCTCGGATAAGATGGCCAGAGGACTCAAACGGCACGGTTTTAGGTGCCCCTGCGGTGGACTCGTAGGCGTTCGTCGGACATGCGCTGTAGACGACGGCTGCCTCGTGCGCTATCGCGGATGCGAGGTCTGTGGGCGGTCATTCAAGAGCATAGAAACGCTCGTGACCGTCAAGTCACGTCGCTCGGTTAAGCGACTGGCCCGTGCCATTCGAGGTCTCTTGGTAGACTAGAGTTCAAGGAGGATTGCCAGATGGCAACATCACTGAAGGAACTTCAGAAGTCATTTGACCGGGTTCAGGCCCTGCAACCGGTCATCGACGAGATGGTCGCTGAGAATGGCGACGAAGTGCTATGCAAGGGCACCAATGTCCGAGTCCGCGACGTCGTGCGTGCGTACGAGGAACTGTGCACTGGACTCGCTGAGACAATCATCGAGAAGACGGCCAAGGGACCCGAACTCGAGACAGCGATCCTTAAGGCTGTTGAAACTATGACCAAGCAGGCAGCCGAGGCTCAGGCACAGGTCTCCGGGCTTCCCGACGGTTCGTTGTGCATCCAACCCGTCGAGGGTGTGGACCTGAGCACGGCAACGGTTCTGGTTCTCGATGCACCCTCCGCGTCCCTGCTCAAGAAGGTCGTCGCTGGAATGCTCGCCTGTCTAATGGGCGGGACCGATGACGTTCTCAAGGCGGCAGGTCTTCTGGCTCCCCCAATGAAGGTCGACTACTACGGCAAGGCCCACGGGTACAGGGGTGCTCCGCATCTTGGCCAGGTCATCGTGACCAAGGTGGACTCTACAGGTCTACGCAAGGCTGCTGGACCGGTGGTACCGGAGGCCGAACTGGGCGCACTGTTGACGTACCTGAGCCGGGCGGCTCTGAGTACCAAGCGCGGTGCTCAGGTTAACTTGACTGGGGCTGGCCTGGATAGGCGCTAAGAGGAGGGCGCGTACATCATGACAAGAGACGAACTGAAGGCTCTCTGGGACGAGACTCTGGCCAGTTGCAAGGCCAAGCATCCAACGCATTTCCAGATGCTGGACTCCAAGACCGAGTGGCTCATCCCCCTCGCCGACGGCGATCTGATTCTGGCTCGCTGCCGGATCTGCCAGTCGTTGATTATCGGCTGTCTGGGACCGAGCGACGGACTTCCCGACCCGGCTCGCATGATGAGTCGTTCCCACATTCCGAGTCCGTGCGGGTACTGCAAGCCTGTGATGCTGCCGGCCGGTGGAATGAAGTTGCAAAGTCTGCGGTATGCGCATGCAGCAGGGCAACATCTGGGAACCGGAGGCCGAGTCTGAGTCGCGACAGACGTCCCGTCGAGGGACCTCTTGAGGTCCAAGTCGATGGCAACCTAGAAGCGGCACTACGAACCTTCAAACGTATGACTGCGTCGGTGATGTTGGAACTGAAGCGTCACGCGTTCTACACGTCACCCAGCGATAGACGCCGGCGAAAGATTCGACAGGCCATCCGCAAGCAGCAAAAGAGGAACAGAGAACATGCGTACATTGACTAGAACAATACCGCTGGTCGGTGACCCCGGGGCAGCAAGTGGAATCGTTGTCTTCGGTACACCGCCAGCAAAATTACACGGCATCCAGGTTCGTTATCACGAGCAGCCACAGTCTACGTGTCTCACGGTCATGTCGATGCTGAACGGACTGGAGAAGACAATTCTCACGCTCACTGAGCACAACGACGCCATGCCTCTTCAGTCGGTTGGCGAGTCTGTGTTGGATGACCTAGGGGCACCCACCGAGGTGCTGGTTCCGCCGATAGTGACAGGCACAATCATCGTGACGGTAACCGCCGGTAACCCGGACCCAGTTGGCGTGCATGTGACTCTCGTAATCGAGAATTAACGAGTCCAGCAATGGTAGCGGTTGTGTTCACGCTTAAACATCGGGGCCAAGTTCTCGGGGCGGTCATCGGTGTGAATCCCGTTGATGTGGTGAATCACGAACCAGGAGTGCAGAAGGTGATGATGAGTGAACTCCCAGATCAGATGCGAACGCATGACATAACCGCTCTTGTTGGTGTAAGGATGCTGGGGACAGAATATCCTCTCCCCCTTGCCGCTATTTCGTTTCCAAGAAGGTTTTCCGCGCGTGGCGACGCTGATAATGACACTCACATCTGGTTGACAAATGCAACAACAGGGGTGTGCCTTACCACAGGACTTAACCGAGTAGTCTTGTTTAGTTCTGGTTCCCACATATCACTATACCCAGGAGGTTAGACAATGAACATCGAAATCAAAATCGAGACGGTGAAGTTCATCAAGCGGGTGTACCAGTGTGACGATGATGAGGCGTTGCAGATCGCCTACGAGTTTGCGACGGGCCAGCGCAAGGCATCGACCAACGCACAACTTCGCAAGGCAGTAGGTCTTCCTCAGAAGCCGTACACCGAGGTCATCAAGAACCCTCTGTACAGTCTGACACGCTCTCTAACTCGTGTGATGCCTGAGACCATTACCAGTCTTGACCAGCCGAAGAGGCCGGCGAACAAGCAGAACGGCCGGAGCAATAGGGACATCATCTTCGATGCTATCGCCCGCGGGGAGTCACTCATCCCAGAGGGTCCGCCACCCGGCCACACACGCCTAGAAACAGACGACGCCGATCAGTCGTAAGCCAACGTCGAAGGGTATAGTTCGAGCGAGAGGAGCGAACATGCCATCACAAAAACGTCAACTTGAAGACGCTCGCAAGCGGCTCGGGATAGACCAAGGCGATGAGCCACCCGGGACGGTTGCCAGCGCCATCATCATGGATTGTCGGAGGATAACCAGGCAGATCTTCCTTGACGAGGAAGGTCACGCCATCGGCAACCCCAGGATACTTCCAACCCCACCTCAAACGCCTGAGAGCGAAGACAGGTTCATGCTCGACATGGCACAACTACAGGTCAACCTCAAGTCATCTGATACGGTTGTCCATGCACTGGAAAGACTCGCTGATCATCCTTGTGGCTGGTCGGGCTGGGAGATTGACACGCCTGTCGTATGCCAAAGGCTCATCCAAAGGCTCAGCGGGCGCGGCACAGTCGGAATCACCCTCACGTCTGATAAGGCATAGACAGATGGTCAACTGTATCAAACACGTCTTCACATCACAACCAAACTCCTATCTGCATCACGCTGCAAACAGACCACATTCCAACGTTCTGCAATACGGATCACCTGGGCGGGCAGACAGCGGCAGACCACCCGAGAGGCGTGACAGATTCCAGAGGCGTGTAGATGTAACAGGCAGGGCGTTCAGGCGTGACAGGCAGACGCTGGCTGGCGACGTGCCCCGGGGTTTGATTCCTAGGGTGGTTCCCTATCTGGATGCCGCGCGAGGTGAGACTACTATCCAGGGGGTCTACAAGCATTTGCTGGGACCAGTTCCTGTGGTCGACATGACGATTCCTTATGTGTGGCAGGGTGGATATTACGAGGGCGGTTATACACGAGCTTTTCCCACCGCCAAGGCGACGGGTCTAGGCGTATCTGTTTTGCCCTTGACGCCGCTTTGAGCGAAGACTCCTGTGGTCAACGCCAGCAGACCGGTACTCGTCATGCCGAGGGATGCCAGCGGCGAACCGAGGGGCACAACGAGAAGATGACCACGAGCGCCGAGATTCAACAGGAAACGTTACTCGAGGATGGCGAAGAGCACGGCGTGGTTAGTGAGTCACTGGATACAGCGACGTGCTGCCAGTGGGTGGGCGGCGTGGATGCACCACCGCGAGAGGTTCAACTGGCCGGGCTGGGTGGGCAGTCAAATCCCACTCACCTGAGAGGGTCCACTGAGCAGGCTGGCTGGGCGGCCCAAAAGGCAGCACCGAGCGCGCCTCAACTGACGCACTGGCAGAGCGCTCAGAATCGACACCAGCGAGACGAGATCGTCCACGCCGTGAGATGCCACCGGCGCGGCGAGAGAGAACGAACAGCGATGACCAAGGAGTCTGTGGTAGACGAGATGACCGTCAACGAGGATAGAGAATCGAGTGATGGCGTGATAGACCGCGCGATCTTTTACGCGAGCGCGAGCATGAATCCTAGGGGCTCTACGTGGCGAGGCTCATTACTCCAGCGCGGACTAAAGACGACAGGGTGGATGGACGGGTTGACTGTAATCGACGTGACAGACACGACGAGTACTCAGCCGAGTAACGCCAGCGGGGAGTGAGTGGAATGACCGAGAAGTTGACCACAGAGTCAGAGGTGCCCGCCCTAGAGCCTACCGAGGACGAGACGCTGCCGACGCAGGCAGGCGAGATAGGCGACGGCGAGACGCCCGATGAGGTGATCGCCCGGCTGTTCGTGTCGGGAATGCCCAAGGCTGAGATCGCTCGACGGCTGGGTGTTAGCCGTAACCTCATCTACAGGAGACTCGCTGACCCGGCATTCAGGGTGCTGGTAAGTCAGGCGCGCGGGGAAGCCAGCATCGAGTTGCTTCAGAAGCTGCTCGTGCTGGACAAGGCCGCGGTAGAAGCGCTGACCAGGTGCCTGTCGGTGAAGGCGCCGCCGGGCATCCAGTTGCAGGCCGTGCGCCTGCTGTACGACATGCGCCAGAAGCTGGTCCGCGAGGTCGACATCGAAGCCGAGATCGAGGAGATCCGGGCCTTCATTCGCACCCTGCCCGGGGCATCGAAGCAGTTGAGAGTGCCGCGATGAGCACCCGAAAGCCAGGACAGCGCGACCCCAAGGCACCGGACATCCCGACGTCCCCGACGCCCATGGATGATGCCACTCGAGAAGGCATCCTGAGGTACCTGGGACGCCATGACGTAGGACCGATGACGAGCAAGGATAAGAGACAATGAGAGCACCGACACGGGTGGAACATTTGCGACGAAGTGGCACACGCGGACACGTTGATGACGAGCCTGTGACCTACGTTCAGCGTGCGCCGGCAACCCCAATGCAGAAGGCGACGACGAGCGAGGCAGCGGACCTGCTGAACGCCCTAAACGAGTTTCTGGCCGAGGCGAAGGCGGCTGCGGCGACCATCCAGGAAGAGCGAGTACAGCGAGTCGAGCGCGGCGAGCGAGGATTCCCCGGTCCACCCGGCAAGAGCATCGTCGGTCCACCCGGCCCACCCGGTGAGACCATCGTTGGTCCACGAGGCGAGAAGGGCGACAGCATCGTTGGTCCGAAGGGCGAGAAGGGCGACAGCGTTGCTGGTCCACCCGGCCCTTCTGGCCCACCTGGCAAGACCGTTGTTGGACCGAAGGGCGACAAGGGTGACCCAGGACGTGGCAACATCAGCGTGTTCGGTGGCGGGGGCTTTGCGGTAGACAAGACTCCTCAGCCAGGCGACGTCGTGATCCGTGGCGAACGGCACCAATGGACAGTCATCCCCAAGACCGAACTGATAGCGAGCGGGGAGGGCATCCTCTCAGATCCCCCATCCGGGTGCTGTCGGGTACTGAACATCTACAGAGACGAAGACGGAAAACTGGCTGTTGCCTATGAGGACGTTCCGGTCGAATGAGCCAGAAACAAAAGCCAGAGACCTGGAGTGTCTACCAGAGCATAGACACCGAGGTAGTTCTGCCGGATTGGGTGGACTTCGCGGTGCTGCACTCGACAGGCGTGGCGATTGTGGGCCGGCGCGAGAATGCGGAACCACCGCGAGTGATGACCATCCCAGGACTAGACGAGCAATTCACGCGGCTGGGGCCGGCGAAGAGACCGGACGGTTACAGACTCTCGGGACACGTGAACGGAGCGGACATCATGGTCATAGAAGTACCGTTCGGGATCCATCCAGCACTCACCTTGATCGCACAGCGAGACGAACCCGTAGCGGTGACAGAGGCAGGCGATGAGCGTGAAGGCAGGGAGTAAACGCTGCCCACCTCATTACTTCCTCGTGGACACGCCGGCAGGACCGACCAGCGATGGGCGATGTAAGAAGTGTGGTGAGGTGAGAACGTTCTGTAACACCAATCCCGAGAGACTTCAAGACATGGTGATGAGGGCCAGGATTGGATGCGCAGCGAAGGCACAGTGGGCGCGATTTCGAGCCGAGAGAGACGCACACAGAGATGCAGAGGCAGACGGTGAGAGCCGAGGCTAAAGGACCGGGTCTCTCGAAGTCTCCTCTCCGAGTGGCCAAGTCGTTTTGGGATTGCGACGACGGCGAATCAGGGGCCGGTGCGGAGTTATCCAGCCCCCCACCGGTCTTCGCTCGTGTCTCGTCTTAGAGGTTTGATCCGGCCTTTGAGGCGAGGCACCTGAGTGACGAAAGATGACACCACTGCACCTCTGCGGGGCTCCAGCCAAGGAAGGCAAGCCGTGCACGACGTTGACGCGACATCCGACATGTCCCGTGCATGACCCTCTCAAGATCGCCCGACGATGGGCAGCCGCTCGAGCGCGGAAGGCAGGTGCCCGTGAGTGGCCACCGATCATGGTAGGCAAGCGGTAAACGGTCCTGTGTCTGACAGGGAGAGGTCGAAGACTCCCGGCCAGGCGCACTGTTGGACCTCCTTATCTAGCAGCGAGAGTCGAGGGTAACCTCGGCTTTCGTTGTATCCAGATAGGGGATAGGTTGGTAGACGTTTCTGGGGCAAGATCTGAGCGTCTGTGGTCAATGAGAGGGCGTCTCTGAAAAGTTCGCCGCTAGATTACACGTGGAGAGATTAGAGGGGGTAGCCAGTGTGTTGTCGTAAGGCCTCGTGATAGTGATGATGCACTGAATCGGTGGGGAAAAGTGTGAAGTTCTCGATTCGATCATCATCCTTGATTCCGTTTCGGTGGTGGACAATTTCTTCTCTTGTCAAGAACCGTCCCAGGTGGAACTCCATGACAAGACGAGAGCGGCAAACATAGCCCGTAATCCTAGCATGAGGATGTTGTGGACATCGAATGTGGGCACGGCCATTACTGTAAAGGAGTCCGCCCCGCCAATGAGGATTCTTGTTGCCATGACGCTTCTTGCCTTGGGCGACGCTGATCTCAGGATGACAAGTTCCGCACCAGCCGTTAGTTACGCCACAGATATGCTTACCCACACTCCAACTATACCCAGGACCAGCGCCAGTAACGTTCTGGGGCGTGGCGGCGTCCTACTAGCGAAAGGACGGTGGACAAGCATGCAACGGCCAGAGGTTCTTATTCAGGACTTTACCAGCATCGATGAGGCGATGACGGAACTCGGTCGTCGACTAGAAGAAGAGGCTCAGTCTTGGAGCGGCCTAATCGTCGGACTCGCCATAAACGTGATGTTCTCTCACGTGCTGGAGGGCGGCGACGACGAGGATCGATACGAGGCCGCGTTACAGGAGCGGGGACATCCAGATACTAATCCTCGTCTCCATTTTACGATTAAGTTCTCTTAGCGAGGGGTCAGCGACGTCACCCCGGCCAGTGGGGCTACTCGTGGATAACCCGGGCTTGTCGTGTAGGTTTATGCGAGTCAACGAGTTTGCCGATTGCCTTCGCCACTGCGGGGTGAAGTTCCACCGCTCCCTCATCTACGGCTCCGTACATCTGAGCAGGGGTGTCATAGAACCGTGCGTGCTCAGCAAGGAGCTGCTCAACGCTGATGAGTTCCGTGACGACGGCGTCTCCGTTCCAGCCCATGAGATCTATGAAATATCGGCCTTGCCCGAGCGCCTGACGGATGAGCCCCTGCGACATTACCAGCCCGTCCTCGTCTCTCAGGTGTACGAACTTGCCAACAAGCAAGTCAGTCTTCTCGGTCATGGCTAATCCTCCTCAAATGGAACAGCAAAACGAAATAGTAGACCGTCTTGACATCTGACTCTGAGCGATCGGCAGTGCAGCTGTTCCATGGCTCAGTCATTGGGGCACGGGTCCTTGAACTTTGGTATGTACTTGGGCACCTTTGGCTTGCGCGGCTTGCCGGACAAACGGGTAACGAGCCCGCGCCGGGTCAGGTCTCGAGCGCATTCCAAGCAGAGTCGTAGACGTCTTCCGTCATCGCATCGGTAGGCGACAACGACGGCATCTGAGCGACAGACATCCTCGTTTGGCCATACTTTTTCGAGATCACAGAGCGGCGTTCTGCGTGGCATTTTTGACTTCCTTACTTCCTGTTAGATCATAGATCTACGGATCTACTGTAAGTCATTTAGTAGGAGGGCTTCTCAGGCTTCGTTGCTCGCCACACCCCGACACCTTCACCGACGACGAGACCATGTCGCTCGAGTTCAGTCATGTCTACCTCGAGACGGTCGGGATGATAGTCGTCTCCATACCCCAGCCGTTCCAGTAACTGATCCTTGTTGAGAGGTCCGTCGGCGTCTTGTAGGATTCGAAACAGCGTGAACTGCCTCGTCTTGAGTCCGTCAAGGCGTGGGTCAGGTGGTGGTGGGGGCGACAATGGTCTAGGTTCTGGCGGGGCCGCTCGTTCTTTCGGTGCGTATCCCAGGCGATCAAGGAGCTGGCCGGCTGCCCCACGTACTGACTTGAGGGACTTCACGAGGTCTGTAGAACCGCCGGTGTCACCAAATCGTTCGACGGCGTGAACGAAGTCGAGTCCGTGTCTAATCACGGCATCCTCAGGATCGCGACGTCGCGATGGGGCAGCGGATGACTTGGATTTTGGTGCTGAGTCAATGACCGCGTCGGGTGCGAGAACCTGTACCTGAGCCTCCGTAAAACTGCCCTTTTCGCCGCCCTGGATGAGGTTGATGAGTTGCTCGGCCTTGTCCTGGTCGTTCTGTTCGGCGCATAGTCCGGCGACAACCGCGCGAACCGCCTGGGTTGGCACGAAGCCTCTAGTCGTCTCTTCGGCGAGCTTGTCAACCAGCGACTGTCGGTGCGCCGGCGGGCATCGGCGACGGATGATAGCCACGGCGTCTCTGGTTAGTTGGTCTTCACTGAGTGCTGTCTGAAGCGCCGGTGGCACGTCGTCGGGGTCAACATAGGCATCCGAAATGCGTCGACTGACCCACATGGCAGACTTGCCCACCAGCAGAGCTAGTTCACGGGTGCTGCCCGGTTCAAACCCTGGGGGTCTACCGCCCTTAGGGTTTTTGTAACGCGATGTTACAGGAACCTCCAACATTGGAAGTTCCCCCTGGCGACGAAGGTCACGTAGGTGAACCAGCGCGTTGGAGGCATCCCTGTCGCCCAACTCGTTGTGCTGAAGGTTTTCGATGACCTGCCGCAGGAACCGTTGTGCCGGCGTAAGGCCAGTAACACGCAGAACGGGCACCGTCTTGAGTCCGGCCTTGAGAGCACCGCGCCATCGCAGTTCGCCCGTCACGATGATATTGTCGCCGTTAACCTCAATCGGTTTGATAACGCCGCGCCCCGGGGTGATAGTTTCCAGCCGCGTGATGCTGGCGGCCATGTCGTTGATCTCTTCCTCGCTGATGTCCCTGCGTGGCTGGTTGGGGTCAGGTTTAAGAGACTTAGGACTGACGTACTCGATGACAACAGGAGACTGACCGTCAGGTTTCTCGTTGACGACAGGAACGTCGGGCTTAACCATACTACTCACTCCTCTTAGGTTCTAGGATGGCGCACAGGTTATCCAGCGCCTGCCGTACTGCCGGCCGGCTGCCAAATTGAGACACATACTCCGATGCCAGCAGGGTGAAGGCCTCGAGCGCGAAGGCGAACGATAGCAGTTCCGTCGGCTGGGCCAGCTTCTCGTCACGCTCGATGTAACGCGCCAGCAGACACGTGACCTGAGCGAGCGTCAGGTGAGGGTTCTGAGCGGCCACGAGATTGATGGCGTCGAGGTATGAGTAGTGTCCGAGGTGGGCGACGCGAAGGAGACGTGGATCAATCCACTCGACGAGACCGTTAGACCCGGGTTTGTTCTTGGTCATAGACTTTCCTCTCTCTTCAGCCGATTTCGTCCTCTCCAAGGGAGGCGATGGTGCCCGAGATCGGCCAACCCCGGGCACCGACTGCGTGACGAGGAGAGGTAGTCATCGTCTGATCTACTGTACCCAGGTCTCCAACACTGAAGACGCTGGACCGAGCGAATCGTTGCATGATCATCGCTTGCTCTTTCGTTGACGCCGGCCAGCAGGACAGCGTGGTCGTTTGTGTGGTTCTGGGGTCGGGCAGGACATGATATCAGGTCGTGGTATCGCCCCAGCTCGTGCGCAGTTGGGCTTGCCACAAATAAGACCTTCCAGACCGGATGCGAACACTCTCGTTTTCCTGGTCTTTGCCTTCAGTGGCTCACGACAAACAGCACAGACAGGTCCCTCCGGAAGTTTGACCTCGGGCTCAACCCCGGGTGTCGTTTGATTGGCCATTTATTGTGACCTCGATTGGCGATTCTGGTATTATTCCTTTGGCGTGGCCCAGCGACAGTTACCCGGCTCGTAATCGCCATCGTTGTCGGGATAACGGTCAATGGTCATGCCCTCTGGTCGTTCGCCCATGTCGGCCAAGAAGTTCTCGAAGACCTTCCAGCGTTCACAGACCCTGATTCCCCTGCCACCGTAGTATTTGTTATTTAGGTCGCGACAACGACTAAGCATGCTGCGCCAAGTGTAGTAGGTCGGTTGCGGACGAGGTTGACCACCACGACGCTTGGCCTCTAGCCAAGCAGCGGCAGCATACACAGCGGCTTCTCTTGATTCTCTGTTAACGGGACTTGTGGTCATTGAGAACCTCTTTATGATCACACCCGCGGGGATACCCCTTGAATTACCAGATTTTGATTCTGTGCGCCGTTCACGTCTGGAAAAGCATCCTTCTCTAGATACGGGTGCACACTTCGACAGAAAAGCGTCGCTCGGCGTCATCCTTGTGCCCCAGATATGTTCTCGGGCGTCACCAGTACAGGGTCGCCAACATGCACGGACACGCCGACGAGCTTCTTGCTCTGCGTCATGATGTCAACCGCCACGATCAGTCGGTGTCTGCGGATCGGCGCGGTCCACTTGCGCAGTCGGGCGGCTTGCTGGCGATGGGCGACGTTGACGTATTTCTTACGCTTGGAATAGTCTGGCTGGAGGTCAAGTCTCTCTTGGCAACCACATGCACAGTACTTTTTACGTCTTCCTTTTGGCATGAGTCATACCCTCCTCACTTTTTACCATACCCATATTGTGAGGTTAACCAGTTGTAGATAGCACATAGGCGTTGAATTAGGAGGTCCAGAATCTACGCCACGGCATCTTCAGCGGCGCCCTGGTAGGATGCCACGTGGTGGCATGTAAGGTGCCCCTGCGTGAGACGAGACTGGCGCGCAAAAGAGAGCTGAGGGGCCGTCTCCTTGCTAACCCTCGCGGCTGCGAGTAGGATGAGGATGTCAAGGTGCAGTATGACAGCTAGGCGACGAGCCGCGCGGCCGCCTGATCCTCGGCCTTTCGGGCACAGCGTGATCCGCCTGCCACGCCGGAAGGCGGAGGAGTGAGGGGCAATAGAAATGCATGATATCGTGACGAACGCCCTCCCGCTTGGAGGGGGCGTGGTGGTCGGAGGAGTCATAACCCTCGTCAGTTCATGGGTTTTCTACTGTAGGACTGCCAAGGATCTGGAGCGTGAGGCGGCGAAGCTCAGAAGGCAGAACACACTGATGCTGCGTGTTATGGAAGAAGGCGGGTTAGCCGAATTGAATCAAGACGAATCCGGCGAATTCACCGGTATCATTTTCAAAGGAGGCGCGTGCCTGAAGGGTCGCGCGTCCCTGAGGGCCTCGGGGACGGTGGTTGAGGGCCAGCGGTCGTCAGTGGGAGCACCGGATCAAAGCATCGGCAATCAGAATGGCTGAACTAAAGACCAACGTCCTCTACTATGGCGACAACCTAGACATTCTGCGGAATCACATCCCGCACGAATCGGTAGACCTTATCTACCTTGACCCACCGTTTAACTCCAACCGCTCGTACAACGTGCTCTTCCGCGAATCCGGCGGTGCGAGCAGCGAGGCGCAGATCGAGGCGTTTGAGGACACCTGGCGGTGGGGACCGACGGCGCAGGGAGCCTACGAGGAGGTTATGACGGGGCCGCATCAGCAGGTGGCGCGGACGCTGCGAGCGATGGTGGACGGCCTGGGCCACAATGACGTCACCGCCTACCTGAGCATGATGGCCATCCGCCTGGTGGAGTTATACCGGGTGCTGAAGCCTACCGGCTCGATGTACCTGCACTGCGACCCGACAGCCGGACCGTACCTGCGGGTGCTTATGGACAGTATTTTCGAGGTCAAACGCTTCCGTAACGAAATCGTCTGGAAGCGCACCCACGCACACAGCGGAGCCAATCGTTTCGGTGCCGTCCACGACACGATCCTGATGTATGGAAAGTCCGAACAGGGGACTTGGAACATTCAGACAACCGCATACAGCGCACAATATTCCGAGACATTCTTCCGGTTCGCCGACGATGATGGGCGACGGTATCGCTCGACCATCCTCACCGGTTCCGGGATTCGACACGGGGCATCCGGGGAGCCGTGGCGCGGGATTGACCCGACCGCATCGGGCCGCCACTGGGCGATTCCCGGATATGTGCGACCGCTTCTCGGCGATGCCGCAGATGCTGATGTGCAGGGTGCTCTTGACCGTCTTGATTCGATAGGTCGCATCCTCTGGCCGTCCAAAGCTGGCGGAATCCCCTCGTTCAAGCAATACATCGATGACATGGCGGGCACGCAGATCAACGATGTCTGGACCGATATACCGCCCATCTCGGCACAAGCTAAGGAGCGACTGGGTTATCCCACTCAGAAGCCCCTTGCGCTCTTGGAGCGCGTCATCACCGCATCGTCGAACCCCGGCGACGTCGTGCTCGACCCGTTCTGCGGCTGCGGTACCGCTGTGCACGCCGCCCAGAAGCTCGGCCGCTGCTGGATCGGCATCGACGTCACCTATCTGGCCATCAACCTCATCGAGCGCCGCATGACCGACGCCTTCCCAGGCCTGGCAGTGGAGGTAGAGGGGGCTCCGAAGGACTTCGCTAGCGCCCGCGATCTGGCCCACCGCGACAAGTGGCAGTTCCAGTGGTGGGCGCTGACTAGACTAGACGCGCAGCCAGTTGCGGGAAAGAAAAAGGGCTCGGACAAGGGCATCGACGGTGTCATCCCCTTCTTTGCCGGTCCCAAGGAGGACTATAAACGAGTGATCGTCTCGGTGAAGGGCGGCGAACACGTCAACGTGGTGATGGTGCGCGACCTGAAGGGTGTCCTAGAACGCGAGAAGGAGTCCATCGGCATTCTCCTGACACTCGCGCCGCCCACCAAGGACATGGTCACGGAAGCAGCGGCGTCGGGATTGTATAACAGTGAGTTCTGGGGTCGTAAGTTTCCGCGGCTCCAAATCATGACAATTGAGGAAATGCTCGGCGGCAAGAAGCCAGACATGCCCTGGGGCAAAGTCCCGTTCGCCAAGGCACCGACGGAAAAAGAGAGGGGCGAGCAGGAGACTCTACTATGAAAGGCTGGCTCCTCGTCCTGACCCTCGTCAACCTCCTCTTAGCCAACGCCATCGTCTGGTTCGTGATAGCGATGGGGTGGCCTAAGTGAGACATCCTTTCCAACCCCCGCCGGCTGCGCGTAGGATGAGGCCAGAATGGCAGATATCATAGTCCCGTGGCGCAAGCGACCCGTAGCGTGTGCCGATTGCGGGTACTTGTGCTACCACCGTGCTGGGAAGCTGGGGGAAGTGCCGCCGAGCGTGCGCAGAGGGGGCGAAGAGCACGGCTGGGAGTACTTGGAGAATGTCGACTGCTTCAAGCACGCCTCCGACGTGTTCGGCGAGACCGGCGTACCGATGTTGGGGAAGCCTGACCGGTTCGGCCAGGACAGTGTCGATCATGCCGCCGTTCGAGCCGCACTGGCCAAGAAGCGCGATTGTCGATTCTTCTACCGCTACCGGCCTGGCTACGACGCGTCTCTTCACAGGGACTTGCAGGATCAAGAGCGCCGTGATACGGCCGCCCGCGTCTGGAATTTTGTCTTCGTCCTTCTAGGAGGCGGGTTGGCACTCCTGGGAACAGTGGTTGCTCTCCTCTTAAGGTAAACACGGCGGCTCCTACCGTACGGGGAGGAGGTACTGGCATGAAAGGCTGGCTGCTCGTCCTGACCCTCGTCAACCTGCTCGTCGCTGACGCCACAGTGTGGTTCGTCATCGCCCAGGGCTGGCTGTAGCTTCTTCCCTTGCCAGCTTTCGCGGGTGTGAGTAAGATCAGGTGGCATGGAATCCGCGATGCGCTAAGCATGCATCCATTGGTAAAATCCCTCTCGACGCCCCCGCTTAAGAAGAACGGCGAGGGCGTGACCATCGTGGAGGTAGCGGGGTAGTAGGGTCGGTACGGTGGACACAATTCGACTACAAGAACTGAAAGCACTCGTTCTGGAGCAACTGGAGCAACACCCCGTTCTGAAGGATATCTACTCTCACAGATGGGTGGAGGAACAATTCACGGCGGGACAAACCCGCGGGTTTCACCCAGCCGTTCAGATTCTTCTGGGATTCACGTGCGGCCCGCGACTCGCGGCGGGCATGGAGAAAGCCTGGCTTGCGCTCACCGGCCAGAGGGAACCCGGGGACATACACAGCCGTCGCTCACGGCTCCGTGGCTCCCCTGACCGTTCATGGCGCGACAACCACAGAGACTGGTGGTCATGCATCGCCGAGGTCTACCTGGCAGCCTACCTCGTGACCCAAAGGTACGGCGTCCAACTCTCCAAAGGCGACGGGCCTGACCTCGCTCTGTTCGCCGCACAGGCGGATCCCGTGGGCCACATAGAAGTGCACTCTCCTCGACAGACCTTGGAAGCCAGGGAATTCGACCACCACCTATTTTGGGCCTTGCAGGACAAAGCCCCGCTCAACCTTTCCCTGACCGCGAGATCATCGTGGGCCTCGCTATCCCTCGCTGGCGACAACGCAGTCGCTCTGGCGCGCCGAGTGGCGCAGGTGTACGATACCATCACCCCAGCCACTCCTCTGCCTTTGAAGACATCCCTCACCCTTCCCAACAGCTCCGTCGACGTAGAAATCGGACCCGGCACGGGCAACTCCCCACACTACCCGCGCCAGGCCTCAACCGGCCCCAGCTTCCCCACCGCGCTACTCGAGGACATCATCGCCCGCGCGGAAGACAAGAAACGACAACTGTCGGCCGCTGACCGTTGGGCAGTTTTCGCCGTCGAGGTTGCGGCCTACGACCCGAAGTCCCTGTACATTCACCTGTTTGACACCGCAGCCCTGGACCACGCGGCGTTCCCCGCGGAGCTGCCGGACTACGTTGCTGGCCTCATCATCTGCGCCGTCAGCCTAACGGATGTGGCGCCGCACGCGGCGCTGGGCTTCCCAAACCCGCGCTCACGGTGGGCCCAAGATCCGTCCCTGCTAGAGATGCTGCGCCTCTTCCACCGCCCTCTCCGCCGCAAGGGTCGCACTAGATGATCACCGTCCTTTCCGGCGGCGTGGGGGCCGGGCGCTTCCTCCAGGGGCTCGTCCAGGTGGTGCCCCGTGGACGCGGACAGCAATGAAAGGGTGGCTGACCCTGCTTGTCCTGCTGGTGGCGAACGCCCTGGTGTGGTATATGGTGGTGATGGGGTGGCCTAAGTGAGTGCCAAGGTGGACCGACAGACCAGCTTTGATGCGCTGAGTAGCTAACGACGGGGCAAAGTGGGCCTGCCCTGTGGTCCGTACTCCTGCCGAAAGTGCTCGTTCATGGTCTGCCTCATCAGTGCTGGTTCCCCCAGCAGACCCCGCCCATAGGGGCAGGGTTTCGGCTTACGCGACGCCCTCCATGCCTGCCCCGAGGACGTGCCCCATGAGCGCGGTCTCGGGCTCGGTCGGGACTTCGGCGACAGGCTCGGCGACCGGCGCGGCGGGTGACTTGGCCTTGTGATGGGACCGCTTGACCGACTTGGACTCGGTCTGGCCGGCGCTGGCGATAAGGGCGCGTGTCTTGTCGGCGAGTGAGGAGTGGATGCGCAGGGAATTCGTCGGGTGCGCCGTGGGAGTGACGCCGTCACGCTTGTACGCGTGTGCGGCTGCCAGCATGTTCCGCACGGCTCCGGGACTCGTGTCAAGAGTGTCGGCGAGAGCCTTCACTCGAGCGCTCGTGACCTTGCCGCCGAAGAGATCCACCAGGGTCTTGGCGTCCTCGTCCGACCACGATGTCTCTGTCTCGCGGGTCCTTGGCTTGTCTGTCTTGTTTGCCATTGTCTTTAGCACCTCCTCTCCGGCTAGAATCTAGAGTTCGACTACCTGACGTTGTTGTTTTTCTGGCTGATCTGCTGAATATGGGGCACTGACGGTGAAGTGGGCGGCGTTGTTGGGCTCCCTACTGGGGAGACCGGAGACGGACAGTTCTGGAAATGCACCCCAGTAGACCTCACCCGGTTCTTCGTCTGGACCGTGTTCCCAGTGCCCGTGTGGGTCAATGTGTTTGTGCGAGTGAAGGATAGACCTTATACCTTCGCCCTTAAGTGCGTGCGAGTGCCACCATCGCTTAGGAGGTCCCATCGTCGTCCTCCTTACCGTCTTCGATATGGAACCCGAAGGGTGACCGCATCTTCTCGAGCGCTCCGAAGTGGCCATCGCGAAAGTACTCGTACTCCAACTCCGGGAAGGAATTCCGGAAGATCCGGCGCTCGCCGCAGAGTTTGCAGACGTCCTCGCATGTAGGGCCACAGGGAGTGTCGAGCAACCAGTGGTGGGCGTGGGGACCGATAACCAGAGGAACCGCTGGAACCGTCTTGATGCCTCTGAATTGTCCCGTTTCCGCGCGGTTCATCTGTGATTTTCCCCTTTCACTAAGTACGACGCCGCAGGGGTGTTCTCTGTTACAAGGGTGTGTTTCGGTGCCGGATAAGGCGTCGGCGTCGGATGCTCTAGACCGCTGCTGTTGGGAAGTCGGGCGGTGTAGTGGAGGGTGTCAAACCCTTCCGTTGTCACAGGCGGCGGGGCTGCCCCAACTGCCGCCGCTGCGCTTCACGGCGTAGACGGTGCCCCCTACCGAGTAGATGAGGAGGACGGTGTTGTCAGCCTTGAGGTCGGCGGCAAGCCAGCCCACAGCGGACGCTGTCGTCGTTATCGCTGTGGCTGAGCCGAAGGTAGCGCCGTAGTCGCTGCTCTCCCTCACGTAGATCGTCTTGCCATTGGTACCCACGTAGAAAAGCAGCACCTGGGCCGCTCGACTGGCTAGGGCAACGCCGGCATTGGCGGCGGCCTCCACAAACGTCCAGTTGCTGAAGTTGCTGCCTGGGCCGGGGCTGGTCACCCGCTGGCGATAGAGAGAGCCGCTGTCCACACGGCAGCGGATGAGGGAGCCATCGCCGGGCATGGTGGCGGCATGATAGCTGTCGGCCTCGCTGCCCGAGTACAGGCGCTGCCAGTCCAGGCGACGGATGCCGCCGATCTGGTCGGTGATCTGCACCTTCAGGTAAGGGATGGCGCTGGCACTCTTCTGGGCGGCGAGCAGGGCGGAGG
>Ga0315294_10001755_pt1 | contig 23738 bp, 24 predicted proteins | sample YL17G13_40_MG_FD_203626 | JGI IMG/M metagenome (GOLD analysis project Ga0315294, IMG submission 203626) | Sediment microbial communities from Yellowstone Lake, YNP, Wyoming, USA - YL17G13_40 | ecosystem: Environmental > Aquatic > Freshwater > Lake > Sediment | place: USA: Wyoming | collected...
CTCTTTTATATGAAAGGATAGACAAAGATTGCTCGGCCGCGCCTATCTGGGAATGGGCTTTTGAATCCTGTGATAATAAGACCTGTTTTGGATTTTTGGAAGAAATAAAGAAAAAATTCTATAAATAGATTTTTTGTTGAATTTACCCCGCTCTTTACTTAGTAAGGGGCGGGATTTATTTTTTTTAAGGAAATTATATAATAAATCTATGAAAAAAACTCCAGCAATTAAGAAGGAAATGCTGATTTCAGAAGTAGTTAAAGAATACCCCCAGACAACCCCTGTATTTTTAGAACATGGATTACACTGTATAGGATGCGCTTTTGCTAAAGATGAGATAATTGAAGAAGCGGTAAAGGTTCATCAAATTAATTTAGATAAGTTTCTCAAAGACTTAAATAAAATAGCAGAGAAATGAAAAAACTTTCTCTTTTTTTAATATCTTTTTTAATTGGATTGGCGCTTTTTGCTTGGGTTATTAATTTTGTTGGCTGGGAAGAAATAAAAAAGGCTGTTTTAGTTTTCACTGGATGGCAAGGGTTAACAATTTTTATACTTACCTTGATTTTATTTTTAGAAATAAATTGGAAATGGAAGGAAATCTTGAAAACCGAAGGGATAAATATTCCTTTTTTTGATCTTTTTAAAGCAAACCTTGCTAGTTTCTCGGTTACATATTTTTTTCCAACTTTTTTGCTGGGAGGAGAATTTTTACGCGGTTATATTTTAAAAAAGAAATATAATATATCTTGGTCGAAAGGAATGGCTTCTGTATTTATCGATAGAATTTTAGACTGGACTACAAATTTAATAGTAGTTTTTATAGGTATTAGTTTCTTTTTATTGAAAATTAGTATTTTGCCGAAAAAATTATCTATAATAATTGGACTCACTTTTTTATTTTGGGTAATAGGCACCATATTTTTTTATACGATGGCCTTCAAGAAACAAAGCATAGTAAAATTTTTTTTAAAATCGTCAGGTTATAAAAATCAAAACAATAGACTTTTAGAAACAGAGAAAGATACTATCCTTTTTTTCAAACCAAAACAGGTTAAATTCTGGAAGATATTTGGTATTGCTTTACTTGAAGAATTTATTATTCTTTTGAGAATATTTATCTTTGTAATTTTTTTTGGGAAAAAGTTTAATTTGCTTTATACTTTACCAATCAGCGGGTTTTCTTATTTAGCCACAATAATTCCTATACCTGCTTCTTTAGGAATTCAAGATGCTCTTCAGGCCCTTGCTTTTAACGCACTAGGATTAGGAGCAAGTCTTGGAACGGCCTTTACTTTAATTATTAGAGCGACAGAGGTTATTATGGCTTTAATGGGCATTTTGTTTTTACTTCGTTTTGGGATAAAACTATTTGGAGGAATTTTATCTAAGGACGAAATTAAGGAAATTCCCGATTAAAATGATTTCTTTAAAAGAAACCAAAACTAATTGGAAGCGAATCATATTTCTAATAATTTTAGCCTCAGCCGTTGGCGGGGCACTTTTAATTTATAAAGAGCGTGTAGTTTCAGAGATTATATCCATTTATAGCGTCTCTGAGGCAGAAATAAAAAGACCGGCGAAAAAACCTAAAAAAGAGCCTGTTTATCTTAACTTATTCGGAGATCTAAAAAAAGATTTTGTGTTAAAAGAGAGCGATTTTTTAGAAATTCATTTATCTGAAATGAAAATCAGGCTTTATAAAAAAGGCCTTTTAGAAAAAGAAGTTCCGATATTAAAAAAGGGAGAGGTTCAGGAGTGGGGAGGTTCAGCAGCCGGATTATATAAAATAATGTCCGGTAATAAGCTTAGTTTTTCATTGGTTGCCGAAGTTTATATGCCTAATGCCCTCCGTTATTACGGAAAATATTATATTCACGGAGAGCCGTATTATCCCGGCGGGCAAAAAACTCAATATGATATTTCAGGAGGATGTATTAGTTTAAAAGATGAAGATGCAAAAGCAATTTATGAATTGACTGAGATAAATATGCCGGTTTTGGTAATTGACAAAGAAAGAGATAGTTATAAATATGATACAAAAAAAATAGCTGATTTCCCGGAATTATCAGCTAAGAGTTATTTGGTTGCTGATTTAGATTCAGGATATGTCTTTTCCGAAAAAGATTCCAAATCCCAACTGCCTTTAGCTTCAATAACAAAATTAATGACTGCAATAGTAGTTGCTGAAAACGTGGATTTAAAAAAGTCTATATGGATTAGTAAAGAAATGCTCGATTCCGGATATGGTTCTACAAAAGGATTGGAAGCCGGAAAAAGCTTCAGGGTGGTGCAATTATTCTATCCTCTTTTAATCGAATCATCTAATGATGCTGCCGAAGCCCTTAGTTATTTTTTGGGCAGGGCAAAAACTATTAAGCTTATGAATGAAAAAGCAAAATCTATTTTAATGGAGCAGACAAATTTTACCGATCCCTCCGGATTTGATCCGGAAAACGTTTCTACGGCTCAAGACCTTTTCTATTTGGCCAGATACGTTTTGAATGTCAGGCCACTCCTTTTTGAAATAACCAAGGGCAAGGAAGTTTTGAGTTTTGGAGAGATCGGGTTTAATATAAAAGAATTTTGGAATAAAAATATTTTTATTAACGACGAGACTTTTATCGGAGGAAAAGCTGGTTTTATTAAAGCTTCAAAACAAACCGCTTTGTTCACTTTCCGTTTCACAGATAAGAATAATGCAGAACGAAAAATAGCTATTATACTTTTAGGGTCTGACAATATTGAAACTGATGGCCAAAAAACTTATATCTGGTTACAGGATAATTTTTTTAAATAATCGGTATTTAGATAATTAACTAAAAAAACATAAAAATATGTCACCAGAAGAAATTCGTAGCAAAATTGATGAGATGGAAAGAAAGTTGGAAAGAGTCGAGAATATGTTTTATGATATAAAAGCGCTTTTGGAAAATGTCAGAAACGAAATGCAAAATTTAAAATACGTAGTTGAAGATTTAAAAAGAAGATAGTACCAAAAAATCGCCCAAGGGGCGATTTTTTGTGATAGAATGAGAGAATATAAATAATTAATAAAAAATACTATGCCATTTATTACACAAGGAAAAACAAATTGGAAGTTTCTATTAATCATTATTATTCTATCCATTATTGTAGCTGGAGGAGCTTTATGGTTATCAACAAAACAAAAAGTTTCACCTGTTGAATTTTCTGTGATAAAGAAAGAAGAAAAATTTGAAGAAATAACCAAACAACCAACAATAGCGGGTCTAATTGGTGATCAAAAAATAAACGGTGCCAAAAGAATGTATGTTTTAGGTAATTATGCCTACATAGCAGGTGAAACCGGGTTGATTATTGTGGATATATCAAAACCAGAAACTCCCGTAATCATAGTTTCAGTTAGTGATAAAAGATTAGAAGAAGGTGATGATGTCTTTGTTTTGAATAATTACGTTTATTTAGTAAAGAGCGCTACTTTAACGATAGTTGATGTATCAAATCCTGCTTCACCATCAATTGTTGGTTTTTTAACCGATGGTAACTTAAGAGGAATAAGTGGAATAAATCAAGGAATTTATGTCGTTGGAAAATATGCTTATATAGTATCGGGATATTCAAGGATTTTTACCGTAGTCGATATTTCTAATCCAAGAAATCCAATAAAAGTAAGTTCGGTTTTAGTTGGCGATCCTAAAATATTAAGCGAACCCTCAAGAATTTATATCTCTGGTCAGTATGCTTACATATCTTCTTGGGGCGCTAATGCAAAGAGTATAATCGTAGATATCTCTAATCCTACAGAGCCAAAAGTAATAGGTAGAATAAATGGTCCTAATTGGGCTAACGATATTTATGTTTCAGAGAAATATGCATATGTGATAGGATCGGAAACTTGGACTGACTATGTTCTATATGTTTTCGATATTTCTGATCCTCTTGTTCCTATAAAAGTAGGTTCACTCCAAGACAAGAAATTAGATGCAGCTTCTGGTATTTATGTTTTAGGTAAATATGCCTTTGTAGCTGGTAGAATCGGTCTTTTAGTAATCGATATTTCTAATCCAAAGGAGCCAAAAATAATAGCATCTGTTTTTGAATCGGATACATTAAGGGCCGAAGACCTTTTTGTCTCAAACAGGTATGTTTACTTGCTTACTTCTAACTTAGTAACAATAGACCTTAAGGGAGAAATTGTTCGTTCTTCCAAGCAACCTATTTCTGTCCAGATTCTTCCAGGAGAAATTCTTCAAGTAGAAGAAAAGCCACTGGGAGAAAAAGAAAGAGAGGTTGCTTTTTTTCAAGACGGCGATATTTGGGTATTAAGCAAAGATTTGAAAACAAAATATAAGATAATTGATACAAAAGAAGAGGTGATAGATTTTTATATTTCACCAGACGGAAAAGAAATGTATTGGCTAAATGGCCAAGAAATTTGGAAAAGAGATTCTAACGGGAATATAAAACTTTTAGTTAAAGCAAGTAAGTTCAATGTAGAAGAGCTTAAAAAAAGATGGAAAGACATTGGTTGGGTTAATCAGGAAGACCTTGATAAACTCAAAGGAGGGATAGTAGGTTTTGAGCCGTCACCGGACGGAAAATATATTGCTTATCAAGAAATTGAAGATTATTCAGGTTGTTGTGCGGGTCCTCCAACAACGCCGATGACTTGGACTTATATTATGAAAAATGATGGCACAGAAAAAGTTAAAATAGAACGACCTTCTTCTGAAATAATATCAGAGAGGCAAATATATTTTGAGGGTTGGCTTCCTGATAGTAAAAAAATTATTTTTTCGTCTGGCTACCTTGATGAACCATTTGGCTTTCCGCCTCTATTTGAAATTGGAGTAGATGGTAAGAATCCCAAAGAATATTATTTGAGTAATCTTGATAATCCAATTTTTTCACCAAGCGGAGAAAAAATGGCTTATGTGGAGGGAGGGATTTTCGGCGAAGGAAAAGTATGGTTAGCGAATATTGATGGCACAGAAAAAATAATGCTTTTACAAAAGGAAGAAGCTATGTATGTCAGAGAAATTTTAAAGTGGTCAGAAGATGGAAGTTTATTGACAGTTATGGTAGACAAACTCTATATATTTGATAAAAAAGGAAATATCGTTTTCGAAACAGATGCGATAGCAGATCCAATTCTCTCTTCTGATAACAGATATCTTGTCGTAAGAGGAGCCCAGGGTTTTATCGTTATTAATCTCCTTAATAAAGAAAGGAAGGAATTCAAATTACCGGAAATTGAAGGTCTTCCATTTCCTTGGACGAATAGTATTTCTCTTCAATTCTTTTCTCAAAATAATAGATTATATTATTTTGTATCTTTGTATTGTCCCGAGGATTTAAAACCATTAGTAGAAGAATTGGAAACTAGAAAATTATTCCCCCAATTGTGGTTATTAGATTTAAACAATTGGAAGAGCTATAAGGTAAGCGATAATATTTCACAAGTTAAAACAATAAATTATTAAGTTCAAGATAATCTATTAACTCTGACGCTTTAGTGCCTAAAATCGCCCCTTGGGCGATTTTTTGTGGTAGAATGAGAGAATATGGAAGAAATTAGAGGTCTTTCAGAGAAAATTTTGGTTAGCATAACTGGAACAAAAGACCGCCACTGGCGGAATAAACTTAAAGAAATTGAGAAATTTGGCATTGAGAAAGTAGCTTTATTTTTGGAACGCTTTCATGAAAAGCAGATTCAGGAAATATATAAGGCTCTTTTGAAATCCAGAATAAAAGAAATCCCCCTTGTTCATATCAAAGACGAAACTAAAAAAGAAGAGCTTGATTTTTTGTCAAAGAAGTTCAATTCCACTTACTTTACTATTCACGAGAGCGGCTTTGATTCTCTAAAAAAATGGAAAGGGTATTATAGGAAGCTATATTTGGAAATGGATGTTAATAACTTTATTTCCCAATCAGTAGAAGTAAATAAAATCGGTGGCTTTTGCATTGATCTTTCTCACTTTAAAGTTGAGCTAAATAAATGGTCGCAGGAATTTGAGTATATTTTAAAAAGGAGGCACACGGATCATTATTTTGATTGTAATCACTTGAATGGTTATTCTGCAAAAGACAATGATGACTTGCATACGGTGAGGAGCTTGAAAGACTTTAACTATCTAAAAAGTTTGCCCAAATTTGTATTTGGGGGTGTTATTGCTTTGGAAGTTGAAAATAGTATTTCCGAGCAATTAGAATTTAAAAAATATTTATCGGAATTTCTTGGTGGGTTTTTAAAAGAATAAAGTAATAATAACTAATTAACTAAAAAAACTATGCCATTCATTACACAAGGAAAAACTAACTGGAAGCTTTTATTAATTGTGATTATTCTGGCCGTTATTGTGGGTGGAGGAGCTTTGATTTATTTACAATTTGTGCAAAAAAAAGGTTCAGAAACCCTTCTTTCTTTAGAACAAAGTGTTGAAAAACCAAAGGAAGGATTTGAAATTTTCAAAGACGACGATTTTTTTATATATTATTCATTAGATTGGAAAGATGCTACAAAACCAAACAAATATGAAAAATCGATTTTCTATAAAGAAAAGGAATATTCAAATAATTCTTGCAGATTTATAATTAACAAAAGTGCGAGGATAGATTTAGAAAGCATTAAAAATGATATGGATTCTTTACTTGTCGACAATGCACAAATTCATCTAGACAAGAACAATATAATTAAAAATAGTCAAGGAGAGAAATACGTTTTAGTCTTAGAGGAGGAAGGGGGAGAAAAAAACACTAAGCATAAGATATGGGGTTCCTACTTTAACTGCGGAAAATTTACCTATCAGGGAGGCATAGAATGTTTTATGTTTAATCTAAATATTGGAACCGAAGAAGAGGCTAACCAAATTTTTGACTATATTTCGGACTCAATGAGTTGTAAGACCAAAATAGGCATAACAGAAGAAGAAAAAAAGAAAAATATAAAAGAATGGGAACGACAAGCTAGAGAAAATAAAGATGTTTTAGGGACCTATATTATCTCAAATATGTCGGATATTAGTATCGAAGCTGAAACGTATAACATGAATAATAATTATAGCTATTCTGGTTTTTCTTGCGATGCAACTGATAATATGAAAGTTATTTGCAATGATATTAAAGGCTATGCTGGAATGTATGAAGACATGCAGCCAATCATACGTGCAAAAAAAGAAGCCTATTGTGTCTATATTCAATTTCCAAAAGGAGATTACTATTGCATTTATAGCAGGTTTAAAAGAATAAGAACTGATATTGATCCGGGTGGAATGAGTTATTGTAATGGCGAGACTTTCGTTTGCCCGCCAGAAAAGAAATAAATTGATTCTTTGGAAAACTTTTCTGTAGACGACTTACAAACTAAACTAAAAATCGCCCTTTGGGCGATTTTTTGGTATGATAAGGTAATGCAATTCTCGATTAAAACCAAAGGTTTTAACGATATAATTGATATTACCGATAGAGTTTCTGAGATTGTTGGAAAATCAAAGATTAAAAACGGAATTTGCTTGATTTCTTGTCCGGGTTCAACAGCGGGATTAACAACAATTGAAAATGATCCCAATCTTTTGGAAGATTTTAAAGAATTTTTGGAAAAAATGGCTCCTTCTGATAAAAGCTATCATCACGATGAAACTTGGGGCGATAAAAATGCTTCCGGTCACCTAAAATCTTCTTTAATTAAGCCATTTTTGACGGTTCCAATTGAAGACGGAAAATTACTTTTAGGAACCTGGCAGCAAGTAGTGTTGATAGACTTTGATGAACGGCCAAGAGAACGAGAAATATTAATAAAAATAATATCTTCAAATAAAACATGATTAATATTAATAAATTTATCAAGATTTTAATTACCTCTGATTTTTTCTTGCAGGCTGGTTGGGGGTTGAGTGGTCCTATCTTCGCCATTTTTTTAACCGGACAAATCCAGGGCGGGAATTTAAAAATGGTTGGTTTCATTGCTGCAACTTACTGGATTACCAAATCAGTTATCCAGCCGTTTATAGCGCATCAGTTTGACAAGAATCATGGAGAAAAAGATGATTTCCAATTTTTGATAATTGGAATGTATGTAGCTAACTTGGTGCCCTTGGGCTATGCTTTTTCTACTCAGCCCTGGCATATTTTTACCTTGGAGTTTATAAGAGCTTTGGCAATGGCTTGCGTGGTGCCGACCTGGGCAGGTATTTTTACTAGACATATAGATAAAGGCAGGGAAGCCTTTTCTTGGAGTTTGGAAAGTACCGGTGTCGGAATTGCCGCAGGAGTTGCCGGTGCTCTTGGGGGAGCTATAGCCAGCAGCTCTTTAGGCTTTAAAGGAGTTTTTATTTTAGTTAGTATATTTGGCTTATTATCTTCCTCAACATTGCTTTTAATACGTAAACAGATTTTTCTTAAAGATCATTTTGCTCCCAGGATACCGCCCAGCGAAAAACCATTTTAATTAATAATTAATAAAAAATAAATAATAAATTTTATGCCATTCATAACTCAAGGCCCCGAAGGAGAGCAAGCTCCCTACAGGGCAAGAAAAACTAATTGGAAGTTTTTAGTAATCGTAATAATTCTCGCTGTCACTGTTGGGGGAGGAAGTATGTTTTATTTGAAGTATTTCTTCCAACCATCGCTAACCTATAATCTTCCGCCTATCTCGCCAAAAGTTTTTTTGACCAAGGAAGAGTGTGAAGAAAAAACTGAATGCGATGAATGTGTTTTTGTTACCTGTGATGTAATACCACTTGGTAAAACTCTTGAAGAAACTTGCGGAAAAGATTTTAAAGCAGGCTGGCAATGTATCAAATCCACAGACGAAACCGCCGATTGGAAGACTTATAGGAATGAAGAGTATGGGTTTGAACTGAGTTATCCTTCAAAATATATTATTCAAGATAGAAGAATTCTGCCCTTATCTGACCAAGAAATGGAAGGACTCCCTACTTGTTATAGAGATTTTTATGAGGCAACTAAGACGTTAAGAAGATTAAGCGACGCAGAAATTCGTACCTCCGAAGAAATAGAACCAAAAGACAGAGTTCAGATTGATATCAGAGTTTATAATAATTCTAATAATTTAATAATTAACAATTGGTTAGACGTTTGGGATTCTTTGCGTTACAACAATACAACTTCTTGCGATCTTAAAGGAACTGAAAATATTATAAATAGAGAGGATTTTTCACTCGGTACGCTTAGAGGAATTCAAGGATTTAGTGGTTGTTGTGGCGGTTGCGAAAGACAAGTATTTTTTTCTAAAAATGATAAAATTTATAACGTTTCTTTATACGGTGGTAATCCCGGTGGAAAAGGTTGTAAGGACGATGATTGTTGTTCCGGTTTTTCAAGTATTGAAAAACCGATCTTCAATCAAATGCTTTCTACCTTTAAGTTTATTGAAGAATTTTGTGGAACTTCTAGTTATGGAAGTTGCGTTTCTAATTTGGACTGTACAGCTGGAGGTTGTTCTGGGCAGGTATGTCAGTCAAAAAACGAAGAGTCAATGATAACTACTTGCGAATACAAGGATTGCTATAACGCCCAAAGTTATGGATTAGGTTGTAAATGCGTGGATAAAAAATGCCAGTGGTTAAAATAGCGACAAGTCATTTTGAAAATGAGCAATAAAGAAATAGCAAAAATATTTTATGACATAGCTTATTATTTAGAAATGGATGGAGTAGCTTTTAAGCCGCAGGCCTATGAAAAAGCAGCTATTACTTTGGAAACTCTTGAAGAAGATGTTGAGGATGTTTATAAAAGAGGAGGGTTGAAAGCACTGGAAGATATTCCCGGAGTAGGAAAAAGCATTGCCGAGAAAATTGAAGAGTATATCAAAACAGGAAAAATAAAATACTACGAAGATTTCAAAAAAAAGATTCCGGTAAATCTGGACGAGATAATCCCGGTTGAAGGCATGGGGCCTAAGAAAGCAAAAGTACTTTATGAAAAATTAGGAATCAAAACCTTAAAGGATCTGGAAAAAGCAGCTAAGGCCCATAAAATTTCACTTTTATTCGGGTTTGGAAAAAAAACAGAAAAAAATATTTTAGATGGAATTAAATTTCTGAAGAGGTCAAAAGGAAGATTTTTACTGGGCGAGGTTTTTCCGATAGTGAAAGAAGTTTCGGAAAAATTGAAAAAAATAAAAGGAGTGGAAAGAGTAGATAACGTAGGCTCTATAAGGAGAATGAAAGAAACTATTGGCGACGTGGACTTCCTGGTCGCTGTTAAAGGATCAAAGGGGTCCGCCTCCGTCAAGGCTTCGGCGGATGCTGTCGCAGATTTTTTTGTTTCTCAGCCCGGCGTCATAAAAATCTGGGGCAAAGGAAAAACCAAAGCTTCGGTTAGATTGGAAGAAGGATTTGATATGGATATAAGGGTTCTGCCAAAGCGGTCCTATGGCGCGGCTTTGCAGTATTTCACCGGTTCCAAGGAACATAATATTGTTTTAAGGAAGCTGGCAATAGAAAAGGGTTTAAAGCTTTCAGAATATGGTTTGTTTACCCTCCCAAATTTTTCGAAGAAAAACTTAGGAGGGTTTAAGGGCAAAAAAATAATTTCGAGCGAAACCGAAGAGGGAATTTATAAGGCACTTGGCCTTCAGTGGATACCACCGGAAATAAGAGAAAATCAGGGTGAAATCGAAGCAGTTCTTCGACAAGCTCAGGGTAAATCCAATGGATTACCAAGATTAATCGATTACAATGATATAAAAGGTGATTTACATTGTCATTCTAATTGGAGTAGAGAACAATATCCGTCTATTGTCGAGCTCGCTAAAAATTCTCAGAAAATGGGATATCAGTATGTAGGTATTGCCGATCATACTAAATTCTTACGCATTGAAAATGGGCTAGACGAAAAAAAATTGATCTTACGCAATAAAGAAATTGATAAAATAAATAAAAAATTAAAAGGATTTAAAATATTAAAAGGATGCGAGGCAAATATTATGAATGATGGTTCAATTGACATAAGAGATGATGTTTTGGCGCAGCTTGATTTTGTGATTGCCGGAGTTCACTCCACTTTCAAAATGCCGAGAGAAAAAATGACAGATAGAATAATTAAGGCGATGAGGAATCCTAATGTAGATATAATTTCTCATCCGACAGGAAGATTAATTAAAAAAAGAGATGAGTACGAAATCGATTTCGATAAAATTTTAAGAGTGGCCAAAGAAACCGGAACGATTTTAGAAATAAATTCTTATCCTGAAAGATTAGATTTAAAAGATACCAACATCAGAAAAGCCAAAGAAGCTGGAGTGAAAATGGTAATTAATACCGATTCCCACCATATAAATCAGATGCAGTTTATTGATTATGGCGTTTCCCAAGCGCGAAGGGGATGGGCAGAAAAAGAAGATATTATAAATACCCAGCCAGTAGAAAAATTATTAAAATTTTTTAAATAATGAGGAAAAACAAATTTGTTTTTAGAAAAGCAAATATAAAAGATTTGCGAAGCATCTTAGAGCTTAATCTGAAATTATTTAAAAAAGAATATGAAGAGTTTGATAAAATCATTAATTTAAATTGGACATATAGTGATGGGAAAAAATATTTTAGGAACAGAATCACCAAAAAAGATGGATTTTCAGAAGTAATAGAATATAAAAATAAAATAATTGGATATTTGTGCGGAGGAAGGAGAAAAAAATTGCCTTATTGGAAAAAAGCCCAATATGTCGAGATAGAGAGCTTCTTTTTAGAAAAGAAATTTAGAAATAAGGGTTTGGGATCAAGATTAATCAGAGATTTTATAGATTGGTGCAAGGAAAAACGAATTGATTATGCTTTTATATCTGCTTCAGTCCAAAATTTTCCAGCCATAAATTTGTATAAAAAATTCGGATTTCATGGTAGAGATTGCCAGCTAATTTTAAAGTTAAACAATATTTAGAAATGCCAGTCGAAAAAACAGCTGGAGCTGTAATTTTTAGAAGAGAGGGTGATAAAATTTATTACCTTCTTTTGAATTACGCTGCGATTGGCAAAGTTGAGAAAACCTATTGGGGATTTTCAAAGGGGCATATTGAAAAAGGAGAAAAGGAAATAGATACAATAATCAGAGAGATAAGAGAAGAAACAGGTATTGAAGACCTTAAATTTTTAGAAGATTTTAAAGAAAGTGAAAAGTACTTTTTTAGACACAAAGGAAAAACTATTTTCAAAACTGTCTATTATTTGTTAGCTGAAACAAAAACAAAAGAAATTAAAATTTCCTTTGAGCATATTGGATACGAATGGCTGTCATACAAAGAAGCCGTAAAAAAATTAACTTTCAAGGGCGCAAAAGAAATCCTTGAAAAAGCGAATGACTATCTTTCAAAACAAGGTTTATAAGGTGGTAAGTAAAATACCTAAAGGAAAGGTTTTAACTTATAAAAAAGTGGCCAGCTTAGCTGGCCACTTTAAATCCTGGCGGGCAGTGGGTAATCTTTTGAATAAAAATAAAAATCTTTACCCGCCTAAATTTTCGAAGAAAACTTTGGCGGGTAAGAAAATCCCTTGCCATCGAGTTATAAGAAGTGATGGAAAAATTGGCGGATTTAATAAAGGGGTTAGAAATAAAATAAGATTATTGAATGCCGAAGGTTTAAAAATAATTAGAGAAAAAATCAATTTACCCCCACACCATAATGAAAACTAATTTAGTTAACTAGGCGCGAAAGCGCCCTGTTTTCATTTGGTGTGGGGGTTTACTAAAAAAAGAAGGCGTGGTAATAAAGAATAGAACAAAAAGCACATTGTAAAAGGAGAAAGTGAGAATTTGGCAGGTATAGTTGGATTAAGTATTAAAAAAGGCAAAAGAAAATCATTTCCGCAAGAATTGTTCAAAGCCACATTCTATCAGCAGCATTTCAGTGAAGATTGGGCTGGCATATCTGTTTTCAGAAACAGAAAAGGAAAAATGTTTACTAGTGCCAGACCTGGACTTTTCAGGCCCTATTTTGAAAAAAGAATAAAACAGCTGAGAGGGATCGCAGGTATTGGTTATTGCGGTCCGGCAAGAGAACCCCTGGAAATTGGAATCAAGATGGGAAGAATAGGAATTTGCTTTTCGGGATGCATAACAAACCGCAGGAAACTCAAGAACCGGCTGATGAAAAAAGGAGTTTCTTTCAATTGTAGGACATCAAGAGATTTGGAAATAGAGCTGATAGCTAACTTGATAGCGGAAGGGGCAGATGTTATAGACGGCGTAAGATATATGACAGAGCAGATTAAGGGGGCCTACACTTTACTTATTTTGCATAGAGAAAAGATTTATGCTGTAAGGTCTCCGGACGGCCATTGGTGTTTGACTATCGGAAAAAAAGAAGGGGAAGTTGTTATTGCTTCCAGTTCAGCTGGCTTTTGCAATATGGGCCTTGAAATCGAAAGAGAGGTTCTTCCTGGCGAGATCATTTCTATGAAAGATGGTAAATGGCGGAGCGAAACAGAGCTTCAAAAAATAGAAGCTCAGGTATGTAGCTTTTTAGCTGTCTACACTGATCATCCGGCAGGAAAATTCCAGGGGATTCCGATTTCTTTAATAAGGAAAAAATTAGGTGCAATTCTGGCCAGAAAAGACATTGAAAAAGGATTTATACCAGATATTGTCATTGCAGTCCGGAATTCCGGAGGATTTCATGAAATAGGCTATCTCCAAGAATTCATTCGTCAATCAAACTTAGGCCTGATCAAAAAAGTGCCCATTCATGATGAGTTTCTGATGAAATATGACTATGCTGGCAGAAGTTTTACTCCTTTGGAACAACTGAAACGAGAATTAGAAGCTAAGCTTAAGCTTTTGATAAGCAGCGAGAGATTCCAAGGAAAAATAGTAATGGTTGTTGTCGACGACTCCATAGTCCGAGGCACTCAAATGGTAGCTGATTTGGTACCAAAATTGCGAATGATGGGAATTCAAATAGAAATCCACCTACGTATCTCTAATCCTGAATTGCGTTCTCATTGCCCTTGGGGCAAGAGCACTAAAAGAGGCGAATGTCTGGCCGTCAGAATACCTTCTCTGGAAGGAAGAATAAAGTTCTTAGGTGTCAAAAGCTTGGTCTATAATACTATTGAAGATTTAGTAGCAGCAATTGGATTGCCAAGGGAACAGTTATGCGTTGACTGCAGTTTATCTCCAAAATAATCCCATTTTTTCACAATCAAAAACCACCTTTCAGGTGGTCTTTTTTTGGAAACTCAATTCTTATCCTTTTGCAATAGAGACTATTTTATCAAAAATTTCAGGATGATTTTGAGCCAATTGTGATAATACTTTTCTATCAATTCCAATTTTGTTTTTCTTCAGTCCATTTATAAAACGGCTGTAAGAAATTCCTTTTTCTCTACAAGCAGCATTAATTTGGATTTGCCATAAGCCTCTGAACTCTCTCTTTTTCCTTCTCCTGTCTTTATATGCATGCATCCAGGCGCGATACACTGCTTGTTTAGCCGCTCTGAATTTTGATTTTCTTCCCCACTTAAAACCCTTGGCATATTTTAATAAATGCTTCCTTCTCTTTAGAGATGTTTTTCCGCCTTTGACTCTAACCATATATTAATTTTCGAATTTTTTTAGCTTCGTTTTTGGCGACCACGACCCATTTCCGGCTTTTTCTGATTTTTTCTCCAGTTTTTTTCGCTCGGTAATGATTAAGACCGGTAGCTCTTCTTAAGATTTTACCGGTTCTTGTAAATTTGAAACGTTTTGAAATTGATTTTCTTGTTTTCATTTTTTTGAAATCATCATTGCAAGCCCTCTAAAATCTTTTTTAATATCACTCTCCATTTTAATCGGAACCTTTTTGTTTAAAATTTCCAAGAATTGGTTTATTTTTTCTTTTGCCATATCTTTGAACGCTTTTTCTCTACCTCTCAAAACCATTTCTATTTTTACTTTATTTCCTTTTTTCAAAAACTTTTCCGCTTGGTTAACTTTCGTTTCTATGTCATGCATGGAAGTCGCTATTCTGAGTCTTAATCCTTTCACTTCGCTGGTTTTTGTTTTGGCAGCCCTTTCTTTTTTCTGGAGAGAGTAGAGATATTTTCCATACTCCCCGATTTTACAAACCGGCGGATTAACTTTCTCAGTAACCTGAATTAAATCTAAATTGTGCTCCTGTGCCATTCGGAGCGCCTCCTCCAGAGAAACAACCCCTATCTGTTTTCCAGTTTCGTCAATAAGCCTGACTTCTCTTGCCCTTATTTGATTGTTTATAAATGGTTTTAGGATGTTCGTTTTTAGATTGCGGATTGTGGTTTTATTTTCTGCTTTCTATTTTCCACTTTCTACTTTCTATTTTGTGGAGATGGCGAGTTCTGCCCTCGCGTCTGAAAGTTTTTCTAAAATAATTCTACAAGCTTAGCCTGTTTTTTTCAAGCGCTGAATATGAAACAGACAAAATTCCAGCGCTTTTTATCTCTTTCTTTTGGCAGTTTCCCGAGATACGGAAACTGCCTATCTCGATGTATAACACCTAGCTTTAGTTATCGAGAGTCCCTAAAGTAGATGGCATTAAGCGTATGCTAATGCAGGTTTTGGAAATAAATTAGCTTTTATTTCTTTGCTGGAAGTTTTATGAGCTTCTAGCAAACTCAGCCTGATTATTTTAAAAATAACTCCCATCGAAGCTTTTTTCATCCCCAGTGGTAATACAAAGTTAGTCGCGGCACGCCTCGCTTCGCTCGGCTAACACCGCTCTTTAGAAACCCACGGTTTCTAACGTTTTCGCCTATGGCGAAAGCCTGTTTTCCTACACGGAAGAACCGCATGGTTCTCCCGACCCCTCTCCGATATTACAAACCTTTTTTTAATTCTCTATTTATTTCTCTTTCTGCATCTCTTTTTTTGATTGAGTCTCTTTTGTCAAATTGTCTTTTTCCTTTAACAATCGCAAATTCCAGCTTTATTTTTCCTCTTATAGTATACACTTTTAAGGGCATTAATGTCAATCCTTTTTGCCTGGCTTTTCCAAGTAAATATTTTATTTCCGATTTTTTCAGAAGGATTTTTCGGGATCTTTCAGGATTGTAACTAGATCCTATATTTCTTGGTTGATAAGGAGGAATATTAGCTCCGATCCAAAAAACTTCTTCATCTTTCAAAACTACGTAGCTTCCGGCCAAATTTATCCCTCTTGTTTTAAGCGATTTTACTTCCTGGCCAAGCAAAGAAATCCCGGCTTCAAATTTTTCCAGGATGATGTAGTTAAAGAATGCTTTCTTATTTTCTGCAAGAATTGGCATAATTTAGTAAGCCTTTTTACTTGCCCCGTAGTGAACGCGAAGCGTTCTACTACTGGGGTTTTCAGCTATGACTGACATTATTTAATTTTAACAGAAAATAAGGTAAACTGAAATCGAAGATATTTAATAATTAATAAAATAAAAAAATATGCCCAGTAGAGGAATTTCGAAAAACCCTATTGGGTTAATCGAGAAATTTCGAAGAAATTTAAATTCGAAATTCTCCTACTGGGTATGATTGCCCAAAAACAAATATATAAGTGTAACGTTTGTGGCAATATTGTTGAGGTTTTACATGTCGGAGGCGGGCAACTGGTTTGCTGTGGAAAACCAATGGAGCTGTTGCAGGAAAAAACCAAAGATGTTGGCAGCGAAAAACACGTTCCAGTCATTGAGAAAACTGTAAATGGAGTGAGGGTAAAAGTTGGTTCAATTCCCCATCCTATGGAAGAGAAGCACTATATTGAATGGATAGAGATAATTACTGATGGTAGATATTGCCGGAAATTTTTAAATCCTGGAGATAAACCAGAAGCAGAATTTGAAATTCAGGCAGACAATATTACAGCTAGAGAATATTGTAATCTTCACGGTCTTTGGAAATCTGTTTAATTTGATATGAACTTATTTAATTCAAAAATCTTTGCGATAATTCTGATTTTATTTGGAGAAATGATAACCATTTATGCTGAAATGATTTTAGCCAGAAATAATTTTTCTAGTTCACCATCTTTTTTAAAAGTATTTTGGCAACCATTTTTAATAATGGTGATAGGTGGCACCCTTTTGATAACAGGCTATTTTACGGGATTCGGCGCTTTTAAAAATATTTGGATTGTGAGCGTTATTTCCATAACCTCCATTTTGATTATTGAACCTACTCTTGCTTATACAATTTTTCACCAATTACCAACAAAAGGAGCGGCGATTGGTCTAGCTTTTGGAGTTTTGGGGTTTATTTCTGCAATGTTTTTAAGATAGTTGGATTATAGGATAAATTTTAATGGTAAAATAAAAAATATTATGCCAGAAGATAAATTTCATATTCTTAGGACAACTACGCCTTATCACGAGGAATTTCATCGCGCGAGAATAATGTTTTGTTTTATTGGAGATGAAGTTAAAGTTGGTCCAATAGGAACTACTGAATCTCATTTAGATTGGTTTAAGAGAGAAGGATGGATTGCAGAAACAGAAGAAAACGCAGAAGAGTTTTTAAATACACATGTCAGAGGATTTTTCTTCAAATCGGAGAATGGACTGTATTGTTATAGAGGGGTTGGGTTTGGTTTTGACGAAGATGTTATTAAAGAAATAAAAAATATCTTCCAAAATTAAAAGAAGCTTTTCATTTAAGTGATAATGCCAAGATTTGCTTTGGTCCAAAAGACAGCCCTCTTGAAGGTATTGATTGGCCAATATATTGCGCGGGGACATTGAAAGAATTGCTTTAGTATTAATAATCTTAATTAAAGAAGCGACTCAAATGAGCCGCCTTTTTTATTTCAATAAAAAGAGGTTTACCGTTTTGATAAACCTTTCACTTTATATAAAAATTTGTGAATTAGTAAGGAGCTATTAAATCACTTCTTGATCTTTCTGCGCGAGGTTTTGTGTTCCAGAATTCTTCGAGCGTACTTTTTATATCTTCTGGTTTGACGCCGATTTGTTTTGCTAGTTCGGCGAATATCTTTTCTTTATTGACTTTCTCGCCTTTGTCATCAGCTTCTCGTACCTTTTGGACGAATTGCATATTAAGCGTCGTAGGACCGCCAAACTCGTTTATTATGTCTTCCGGATTTTTAGACGTTTCAATTCCCTCCTCAATTATAAAATATTAAGAAATAATAATGTTTTTGTCAATCAAGGTGGTCAAATTATAACTATTTTTTTGTCTTAAAATAAGCTAAAATGATAATAATGATAAGGGAAGAAATAAAGAAATTAATCAGGAAATCTATAAAAGAACTTCAGAAAAAGAAAATCTTTCCCGTTTTTGCATTGCCGGAAATAAAAATTGATCATCCGGAAGATCGGAAATACGGCGACTACTCAACAAATGTAGCGATGCGTATTTCAAAACTGGCAAAAAAGAATCCGATGGAAATAGCGGAATTATTAGCTTCTAAGTTACAGGTTCTAGGTTCTAGGTTTCTGGGAAGAGTAGAAGTTGCAAAGCCCGGTTTTGTTAATTTCTTTCTTAAAAAAGAATATTTGCAAAAGGAAATTAAAAGAATCTTGGAAGAAGGCGAAAAATTCGGCCAGCTGAAAATCGGTAAAAACAAAAAAGTCCAAGTTGAGTTTATTTCAGCGAATCCGACCGGACCCCTGACTGTAGGGAACGCAAGAGGAGGTCCTTTAGGTGATGTCTTAGGAAATGTTCTGAAAAAAGCCGGATTTAAAGTAGAGAAAGCCTACTATATAAACAATTATGGGATGCAGATTTTGACTTTGGGCCACTCGGTTTTAAAAGATAGCGAGGCAAAATACAAAGGAGCTTATATAGATGAATTGGCTAAAAAGATTAAAGGTGAGGACCCGTATAAAGTTGGAGAAAAAGCTGCTGAGGTTTTAGTAAAGATGATTAATAAAACCACCGACAGAATGGGTATTAAATATAATGAGTGGATTTCAGAAAAAAAACTTCATAAATCAAATGCAATTAAAAAAGCTCTGGAATTATTAAAAAAGAAAAAATTAATTTATGAAAAGGACAAAGCGATTTGGTTTAAATCTTCTTATTTTGGAGATGAAAGAGACAGGGTAGTTGTGAAAAGCGATGGTTGGAATACTTATTTGGCCGGAGATTTAGCTCTTCATCAATACAAATTTAAAAACAAAAAATTTAATAAAGTCATTAATATTTGGGGAGCAGATCATTACGGCGATGTTCCAGGGTTGCAGGCTGGCGTTTCAGCTTTAGGTTTTAAAGGAAAGTTAGATATTATTCTTTTGCAATTTGTAACTCTTTTCGAAAAAGGAAAAGAAATAAAAATGTCAAAAAGGCTTGGCACTTTTGTGACTATGGATGAGTTAATTGATATGGTGGGGATTGATGCCGTTAGGTTTTTCTTTCTTCAGAAATCAGCTGATACTCACGTGAACTTTGATTTGGAATTAGCCAAAGAACAATCAGAAAAAAACCCGGTTTATTATATACAATATGCTAATGCTAGAATTCATAGCATACTAAAAAAAACAAATGCTAAATTTTCAAAATCTAAAATAAATTTCAATTTCTTATCTCATCATTCAGAGTTGAATTTAATCAAGCAATTAATCAGATTTCCAGAAATCATAGAAGATACAGCAAAAGACTATCAGGTTCAGCGGATTACTCAATATTCATTGGATTTAGCCAGCTCGTTCCATAGGTTTTATCGTGATTGCAGAGTTATTTCAGATGATAAAAAATTAAGTCAAGCTCGGTTGTCTTTAGTTCTAGTATCAAAGACTATTTTAGAGAGCACTTTAAACCTGATGGGGATTTCCGCTCCCGAAAAAATGTAGAAGCGGGGGAAGCATTTATTGACTCGGTATTTTAATTTTTGATTTTATAGTGTATAATTACTTAATATGGCTATTATATTTATCACACAAGGAAAAACTAACTGGAAGTATTTGTTTATTATAGTTATCTTGGCCTTGGTAGTTGCTGTACAAAGCTTCATTTTACTTAAGAAGATTTAACTTAATTATAAAAACAAGAGAGGCGATTGATCGCCTTTTTGTTTTACCCAAACATCAAATAAAGATTTTCGCTAAACCTTAACAAAGCTTTGCGACTACGAGAGCTTGAGAACAAGCTCTCGTAGCTTTATTATGGCGTAGGGGTTTTGCTCAAAATAAGCTAGCCTCAGCCCTAATTTTGCGAGATATTCGATGGCGACGCACTCGCCTCCGGCTCGATCCTATTTGGACTCTGCGTCGTAAGAATTAAACTAGCCTTGTTCTTTTTAATGGTAATTAATTTTTGTGATGGCAAAATTAGAGCGGGCCCTTTTATTATAATTTAAGCCTAAATTGAAATTATAATTCGGAAATGATATTCTAAATAGATATGCCCGGTAGTGAAAATTCGACCACTGCCTGGCAGTAAAGTTAAAATAAATTTTAGTCGAATTTCTACTACCGGGTATGGAGATAAGTTTCCCAAAATTAGAAGAAAAAACTCTCAAGTTCTGGAAAAAAAATCGGGTTTTTGAGAAATCTATTGAACAAAGAAAAAAGGCAAAAGACTTTGTGTTTTATGATGGTCCGATAACAGTTAATGCCAAACCAGGTATTCACCATGCTTTAGCTCGGATTTTTAAGGATACGATTCCACGTTTTAAAACAATGCGCGGTTTTAAAGTTGAAAGAAAAAATGGATGGGATACTCATGGGCTCCCGGTTGAGTTAGAAGTTGAAAAAAAATTTGGCTTTAAAACAAAAAAAGATATTGAAGAATATGGAATAGCAAAATTTAACAAAGCTTGTAAGGACAGTGTCCAGAGCTACATACCATTTTTCCGAGACTTGACTGAAAAGATTGGATACTGGATTGATATGGATAATTCTTACATCACTTACGAGCCAGGTTATATTGAAACATTGTGGTGGATAATAAAGAAAGTCTGGGAAAAAGGGCTCTTGTATAAAGATTACAAAGTCGTGCCTTATTGTCCGAGATGCGGAACAAGTTTATCAAGCCACGAAGTCGCTCAGGGCTATAAAAAAATCAGGGAACCCGCAATTTTTATCAAATTTAAAGTAAAACCCAATAATTCGAAATGGCAAAATACCTCAATTTTATCATGGACTACCACTCCTTGGACATTGCCTGCTAATGTTGCTTTAGCAGTTAATCCCAAGATGTATTACATTTCCATCCCTGATTATGGAGAAGACGGTTATAGGTTAATTTTAGGTTTTGAAAATTTGAAAAACCTTCTTAAAAAAGGACTTTTTGATGAAAGATATAAAAAAGAAAAAGATGTCAATGTTTTCAAGGGTTCTGAAATAATTGATATTGAGTATGAGCCTATCTTTGAATTTTCAAAACCAGAAAAACCCGCTTTCAGGGTTATTAGTGCTGATTTTGTTTCAAAAGAAGAAGGAACAGGCGTTGTTCATATAGCTCCTGCTTTTGGAGAAGACGACATGATCGTTGGCAAAAAGAATAATCTGCCGATTATTTTGAATGTTGATGAAGAAGGAAAATTTAAAGAAGAAGTCGGACCTTTTGCGGGAAAATTCGTAAAAGAAGTTGATCCCTTGATAATAGAAGATTTAAAAATAAGAAAGATACTTTTCCAAAAAGAAGATTATGAACACGATTATCCATTTTGTTGGCGATGCCATTCACCGCTTTTATACTATGCGAAAGATAGTTGGTGGATAAAAACCACTGCTTTAAAAGAAAAATTAATAAAAAATAACCAAAAGATAAACTGGATCCCAGCTCATTTAAAAGAAGGAAGATTTGGTGAATGGCTGAGAGAAGTCAAAGATTGGGCTGTTTCCAGAGAAAGATACTGGGGAACGCCTTTGCCAATATGGAAATGCCAAAAATGCGGAGAATTTAAAGTGATTGAATCAAAAGAAGAACTGTTCTCAAATCAATACAATAGGAATAAATATTTAGTTTTAAGACATGGTAAGACGGCCGTTCAAACTAGGAAATATAAAAGAATTTATGATTGGCCGAGCATTGACTCCTTTCCTTTATTGGAGAAGAGTAAGAAAAAAATTGAGAATTTAGTTAAAATTATAAAAAAAGAAAAAATCGATATGATCTATTCCTCAGATTCTTTGCGTACTAGGCAAACAGCTGAGATTGTAGCCAAAGAACTCGGTTTAGAAATTAATTTTGATCCAAGACTTAGAGATATAAATTTTGGACTCTATGAAAAAAAAGAAAAAAAAGAATTTCGTAGAGATTTTCCAAAAAACCTGGCGCGTTTTAATAAAAAAATACCAAAGGGTGAGAGTTGGTCTGATATTAAGAAGAGAATGCTTAATTTCATAAAAGAGGTTGATGAAAAACAAGAAGGTAAAAAAATTTTAATCGTCAGCCACGGAGATCCCCTTTGGCTTTTAGAAGGAGCAGCGAGAGGCTTAAGTAATGAAGAGATGTTGAGGGAAAACTTGGGGAAGAAAATGATAAAAACCGGAGAGTTAAGAAAAATTAAAGCTAACTCTTTACTTTATGATGAAAATGGGGACTTGGACTTTCACCGTCCTTATATTGACGAAGTTAAGTTTCCTTGCAAAAAGTGCAGCAGTTTGATGGAAAGAGAAAAATATGTTCTTGATTGCTGGTTTGATTCCGGAGCCATGCCTTTTGCTCAATCGCACTGGCCATTTGAGCAGAAAAAGAAAGAAAAACCACCCCGGCTTTTTCCGGCTGAATATATATCAGAAGCAATTGACCAAACAAGAGGTTGGTTTTATACTCTCTTAGCGGTTTCAACGTCGCTTGGCTTTGAATCTCCTTATAAAAATGTAGTTTGTTTAGGACACGTCTTGGACGAAAAAGGGGAGAAGATGTCTAAATCCAAAGGCAATATAGTTGATCCCTGGCAGGTTATCAGTAAATATGGGGCTGATGCTCTGAGATGGTATTTTTACACTGTTAATCAGCCGTCTGACTCTAAATTATTTTCAGAGAAAGATGTGGAAAGTTCTTTTAAAAAATTCCTTCTGACTTATTGGAATTGTTGGACATTTCTTGAAACTTACGGGAAAAGATTAAAAAAGAAAAATAAGATAGAAAGTAAAAATATTTTAGACAAGTGGATCATTTCCAGACTTAATAATTTGATATTCGAGGTAACAAAAAATCTTGATAATTACAATATAGTTTTTTCAACAAGGAGCATTGAAAATTTTGTTATTGAAGATCTGTCTCAATGGTACATCAGAAGATCGAGAAAAAGATTTCACTTTTCATCCTACAAAAAATCAGAAAAAGGCAGAAAAGACGCGGAAGAAGCCACAACGACGCTTTGTTACACCCTTTTAAATCTAACGCGATTAACTGCTCCTTTTATTCCATTTCTAAGCGAAGAAATTTATCAAAAATTAGAGAAATTAATGAAATTTTCTAAAGAGAAAAATAATTTTCGTTCAGTTCATTTAGAAAATTGGCCAAAGGCAAATAAAAAAAATATAGACCAAAAACTCAATCAGCAAATGGAACTGATTAGAAAAATTGTTAGTTTAGGACAGAAAGCCAGAATAAAAGCTCAAATTAAAGTGCGTCAGCCTCTTTTGGAATTACAGATTAAAAATTATGAATTAACAAATGAATTCATAGATTTAATTAAAGAAGAATTAAATATAAAAAAGATTCAATCTGTTCCTAAATTGACTGAAAAAGAAAACTGGATTGTTGAAGGTAACGAACAGCTAAAAGTTTCCTTAAATATTGAAATCACTCCGGAATTAAAAAAGGAGGGAATATTAAGAGAAGTTGTTCGACAGATCCAGGAAGCAAGAAAGGAATTAGGGCTAAAACAAAAAGAT
>Ga0315294_10001756_pt1 | contig 23724 bp, 23 predicted proteins | sample YL17G13_40_MG_FD_203626 | JGI IMG/M metagenome (GOLD analysis project Ga0315294, IMG submission 203626) | Sediment microbial communities from Yellowstone Lake, YNP, Wyoming, USA - YL17G13_40 | ecosystem: Environmental > Aquatic > Freshwater > Lake > Sediment | place: USA: Wyoming | collected...
TTCCACAGCTATCTTTTTCCGAGAAGGATCATTCTTACGTGAATCCATTCAATAACAAGCTCGTTTCCATCTCGAAATTGCTCTCCACGGCATTTTTCTCGACATCTCAACAAGCATTGACCAGTTTTTTTTCTGTCCGTGAAATAGTCAACGTCTTGTTAAATTTCAAGAAAGAACAAGAACTGAAAACCAGCCAAAAATATATCCAAGGAAAAGTCGACATGGTCAACAACGCCGTCCAGCGACGCAACGATCATTGTGCATCTGCATCTCCCTTTAGCCACGAGAGATATTGCACGGCATCTGACAAGATTTGTGGCACGTACAAGATGCTTTCAAAAAATTTCCTCGTAATTTCTAACAAGCCCATCGATATTTTCATGAAATCAACCGGAAGGGAGTGGGAAAACGATTCGTGCGAGCGTATTGGAGGCGATTTCGACGACGGTATTTATTCGGACATTGAATGGAGCAATTGCATCGCTCTCTTGTACAAGAACTCTGATAAAAATGATCCGATCGGCCGTGTCATGATACGGACATGCGAAGATCATGAGAGCGGAAAACCTTCATTCGGCATCGAACCGATATGGTACACGAACAAAGGAAAAATGGAAGCAGGAGATAGAATCGATGGTGTTAGTGTCGAGAGATTGCACGAAGAACTTGTCACCATCATCGAGGATAAAGGTTTCGACATGGATTACGGTGCATGTGAGACCCCGTACCCTTACATGGGATATTCTGATAGGGAAAAACACGGCAGGATCGTGATTAAATACGGCGAAGGCCACGTCAATGTCAATGAAATCTTGTCATCCCGAAGTGATGACATTTATCTCGGCACTAAATGCCCGTTTTGCGACACGGTCTATGATTGGGCCGGCGAATTCGATGGAATCGGTGTATCCGAGCACGTCGTTCAAAAAGCATTCGATGCAAAAGAAGGGCACATCGTCAATGATTTTTACATTCATGATCCGAGTGTAAATATCATAGGTGATAATTACGGTGATAATTACTTCCGTGTTGAATCGGATGCGCCTGGCGATTCAACATGCCCTAGCTGTGGCGCAAAATACATCATGTTCAATTTCGATAAAAGAGAAAGACTTAGATTCAAGCACCTTAAAGTCCTCTCATCGGTGAAGAAAAAACACGCTAACGACAAGCATTGGCAACCGCGATTCATGAACTGCACCGAGCGATCGAGAATCGGTGTTTTTTCCCGTTTACAGGCTGTTCAAGATTTCTTCATGAAAAAAATAGAAGATCGAAAAGCATTCGTGAAACGAATTCGACATTCCGTGAATGAAGAAGCCTTTATTTTTTTTCTTCTCGATCACGAGATGAAAAAAGATAGGGCGATGGAGAAACGTGGCGCGATCTATCGACGTGGAAAATCGTCATTCATCAAGATGGATAACAAGTATAACATCGGCAAGGATAGGAATGAGATAGCTGATGATGACGTCATGCTCCATGTCAAGGATGACGAGATCGATTATGACGGGATCGTCGACGCATATATCCGTGAAAAAATGCCGGATTCGATACAAGAAACGATGCTTTTGCCAGGACGAAAACAAATCGACACGTCAAAATTCAAGAAACTTGATAAATTCACGAGAACGAGACATGCTACGACATAGATCACGAATTACTTGTAATACTGTTTCTCGTTCTTTTCCTTCGTTTTCTTGTTCTTCACGTTCTTCGTGTCGGCTTTCGGCTTCTTGTATTCTATTATAGAATCTGCTTTCTCCGCCACGTCAGAATAGCCGCGATAAACATATGGCGTCGTGCATGTATTATAGTCAGTCAAGTGTTCTTGCTCGAGAATCTTTACCAAATAAGCGTGAAAATCCTTTGCTTTCACCCCGCGTGCTATGAGAATGCTTGATCCGATGCTGGCTTGTTCACCATTGTCTCCGTTGTCATAATAAATCTTGTTCTCGACGCCAATGCCTCGTTCCCTCTCTCCAGCGCAGACTCGAAGCATGACACGGGCGTTGATCACGTTGTTCTTTTTTCCGACCAGGAAGGCAACGGCAGAACCATTCTGGACATCGGAGAAGATGCCTTTCTGATACGGTGCACCTAATTTCTCCGACGAAATCGGCGACCAACCTTGGCCAGACGATTTCGCGAGAACATCATATGGATGATTGGAGATCAAGATGTCGAAGTTTTCATCGAAGTCATACGTTCCGTCGATCTTGTCCGTGATTTCAACGAGGTCTTCCTTTCTTGTTTCCACGGCTTCCATCAATTCATCGACATATCTCTCGATCCGTTTTCCCTTGGCATCTTTCTTGATTTTTTCACATAACTCTACTGCATTGGTTATCTTCTCGATCAATTTTTCTTGATCTGAAAGAGGTAAAGTCTTGAAAGAGATTGCTGGATCGTGCATCAACGGGATGGTTATCTTCTCGTCTTTCTTTACAGCCAGTGGTTTTCCAGCAGCATCGCTTGACGTGTAATACATCAATTTTGCAGCGTCGATATCGATGCCTGGCAAGATTTTCTTGATGGAAAGTTCAAGCTTGTCGAGCTTGTCCCGCAAGACATCCCTGGTTAAAAGAGTCACGATGAACTCGCGCGCTTCAAATGGATCGAGCTTCACGAGTAGAATAGATCGCCGTCGTCTATATAAATGATGCGTGCACGATGTCAACTACCATAAAAACTTTAACTAGAAGGTTTAAAAACTCCCGTGCTGATGATCCGATCATGCCCGGTCTCTATAAAAAATCCACGCATGATAAATACTCGAAAATCGTGAAATTCACGAGCGTGCAAGATGCAAAAGAATCTGTTGCTCTTCTTGAAAAAGAGTACCGTTCGGCGACGACTTCTTCAAAGAGATTGCTCATACGACAAGTAACGAATTACGCGTCAAATCGAGCAAAAGGAAACACGAAACAAAAGAATATATCGGCGATGACAAGACAAAGGTTCTCGCAAATATCCAAGATTTACCGGGACCTTTTCATCAAGTTAAAAAACCTTGACTCGGCGTGCCGATAGAAAACTCAAACTTTAAATACCATATCTTACTTCTTTAATTCACGACTGGAATGATTTTCATATTCCGTCGAGGTCGACAATATAAGCATTGAAAAATGTTGATCAATATAACACGATGTGTATAATATAAATCAAGCAACAATGCAAAGAAATTAAACAGTAAATAAAGAATTAAAGTGAATGAAGAAAATGATAGCAAAAAACGAAAAGGAAGTGAAGATGCCTTCCAAGGGAAATAAAAAAACTGTTGAACCTTTATCCGAGGATGATATAGCCGAGATAGAGAAGATGGTGGCTGTCGTGGAAGCACCTCTCGATCGCACGATCAGAGATTTGAAAGGATCGTATGATCAAGAAGAAATTGATCCGCACCCCGACTTCCAACGAAATCCTGGGATTTGGAATGATGAACAAGCATCAAGATTGATCGAATCGTTGATATTAAAGATTCCGATACCTCGCGTTTATACAGCCGAGATATTGCCCACAGAACAAAAAAAATATGTTGATGAGGTCGTCGACGGTCAGCAACGGTTGACCACGGTTTTTAATTTCATCGATGGCGTGTTTCGATTAAAAGGGCTGACGCACGCTCCAAAGTTGAATGGCCTTTCTTTCGATATTCTCCCAGCTATTTACCGTGAACGAATATTGAAAACACCGTTCAACATAATTCGCATCTCGTCAACATCATATCCGGAGACGAAGCTTCTCATGTTCGAGAATTTAAATCGCGGCTCGGTAGCGCTTAACAAGCAAGAAGTGCGCGCCGTTACTTTTCACGGTCCTATCATCAATTTCGTTCGTGAATTAACTGATAATACCGTGACTTTCAATGAATTCATGAAAGCTAGTGGTCTAAAGAATGATAGAGAAATACCAGAAGAATTGGTCGCTGAAGCATTGGCTTTTCACGTGCTTCGTCCAGATGCATACAAGACGAAAGAGCAATTCATCAATCTTTTCTATTCAACATACAAGAATTATCCCGCTGATTGCTCCGAGTTTCAAGAATGGCATGATGCGTTCACGGAAGCATGCCTTACCATCATGCGCGCTTTCGGCACCAGGCCTTTCGTGCATCTCAATGTTGATAAAAGCAAGAGAGCTAAACATTTCGCCGAGTCGGTGTTCACCGCGTACATGTATGGGTTCATGGACATCAAGGATCATCAATTGGCCAGGAAACACGCCGATGATATTTACCGTGCAAGTTGTAACCTGTACAAGAATGATGATTATGTTCAATCGGTTACCGGTTCAACGCCGATCAGACATGGTAGCACGCAGGATCCGGTGCTGGTAAAACGCCGGTTGGAAATGTTCAAGGATTCGCTCAGAAAGGAATGCAAGATCATCACGCCTCGTCTTTCCGAAGATGAAATCGCAACATTGCATCAAAAAGATGATGACAAGCGAGAGGAAAAGCATAAACGCGAGCTTGAAGAAGCAGAAGCATCTCGTGATAATTAACCGTGTTTTTTTTTCCATTTATATCGATGATACGAATAGAGTGGTAGAACATGTCCGAAATGAATATATATGAAATGGTAAAAAAAGTGCTGGAAACAACGGGAAAACCCATGACTTCTAAGGAAATATGGGATAAAGCCGCTGAAATGATAATAACAAAAGATTTCGCTTCAACGAAAACAGTAGATAATATCGCGCAGATGATAGCCCACCGCATAAAAAGAAAAGGAATCAATTCAACTTTTATCAGAACATCAACACATCCAACCAAGTTCTTTCTTGATAACGCTGTTCCATTAATAGACGAAGAGCATTCAAAGGTAAAACAAGAATTACAACCAGATGAACCGCGCATCAAAGAAAGCGTTCTTGAGTGGAATGATTCTTCGCAAAACATCATGAAATCAAAAGATGGCATCTTAATCACCGAATCAGATTGTTGTTATGGAAACATTCCAGGCGAAATTCACGTTCAAGGCGTTATCAAGTTCAATCTTGACATGAAAATAACGCTTGCGAATCTTCAAAATGACATGCTCGTGAAGATCAATTATGGAGAAGAGGACAGGCCGGACGGACTTAGAGAAATGGAGGTGCCGATAAGGGAAAAAATATTATCAATGATTGTAAAGGAATTAACGATCAAGGGCAAGGTACATGGAACAGAAAGCACGCTCGTGCATTTTCCAGCACGATTTTACATTCAAAAATGATCATTTTCGTTGAAAATCTTTCTTTTCTTTCTTCTTTCTCTCTTCACGAATCTTTTCTTTCTGGATTCTCAATTCTTCTTGCTTCTCTTGAATGTCACGATGCTTCTTGCATTTCATGAATGGATCGAGATTGAATTTGCATTTTCCAAGCCATGAGATGCACCAGAAGCACTTGACCGGCGTGGTTATTTCTCCGGCGAGCATTCTTGCTTCCATGTCAGCAAACCATTCATCTGTCCACGACATTCTTCTCTATCTCCTACGCATTGACTGCTTCCTTGAACATGGACGGGGTAAAAATGACCCGTTTATCGATGTCTTCAAGCATGATGATTTTCTTTATGAATTTCTCCGTCGTTTGCTTGAAATTGATGAATATCAATCGAAACGACGCTAATTTATTTTCCCTGCAATATTTAATCTCCGGATGACAATCTCTTGAAGGCGTGAAATACGTTCTCCGTGTTTCCCAGACACTCTTGATGCTATCGACCGTGCCGTCTGGATTGACGTAATCTGGTTTATCTTCATTCTTCGGAGGGATGTACACGTGCTCTTTTGTATTATGTTTTAATGCCCACCACAATTCCACGTAATAACCCATGCCAGTCGGCACGCCGTCCTTTTCAGAACCGACTCGTATCTTGTTGAAATCGCTGCCGACGGTCACGTGCGACTTTTCAATACCGTCTTTCTTGATTCTCTCGGCAACCATGTCATACGTCATGCCAGCACCGGCTATGTAATCCCAGAGCTTTTGATGGTAGTCGCCGAAATCTTCCTTGACATGATCCGACACGAAATCGAGCAATGGCTTCAATCCATTCGTTCCGGATGCAGCGACGATCGACGATGTTCCGACGGAGAGCGGCGAAGAGAGTTCACCTGGCTTGTTCGCTTGTCCGTTTGCTTCTTCGGTGGAGAATTCTTTCTCTTCTTGCTCATTCTCCGCTTTTACTTCTGCTATGGATTTTCCTTTTTTTCTCCTTCCGCCTTTATTTCCAGCTTCATCATCATCTTTCGTGAGTTCATCATGTGCAAGGTTCACGACATCTTTCAACATGCCGGACGGCATGCCGCCGAATTCTGGTATGTATCGAGCCAAGGTGGTGAGCGTATCTTTCTTGTACACGCCCCGCCTCCTTGCATACCCGACGAGGATCGTCGATGATTTTTCCACCACGACCATGTCCGGCACGACTCTTTTTCCTCCACCGGTTTTCTTGAACTCGTCTTTCCGTATCTGGCTCATGTTCTCGTAGAAATCGTGCTCTTTCCTCGATTCCCAGACGCTGAACTTGGAAATCACATACGGTTTCGAGTTCTTGTCGTAAATAATAGCATACGTGATCATGTTGTCCTTCGTGAGTTTTGCCGAGCCATTATTCTTGATGCCGAAAGTCTCGATGATGAAATTGATCTGCTTGAGAGGAATGAACGATGGCGTGTTAAATATGACACTCACCATGTTCTTTCGCACGTTTATGTTCAATATGTTCTCGATCATCTGCTTGATGAGCTTCGAGTCAGTGCCCATTGCTTTCTCGATTTCATCCTGGATGATCATGTCCATCTTGGACAGCTTGATGATCATGTTGGATGTCTCGAAGAAAGAATACGTGATGTAACAATTCATCACGGTTTTGAACTTCTTGGAAAGGGTGATGAAAAGAGCGCCTTTCTTGCCGCCACTCTTTTCATAGAGTTCACCATCGATGATGAATCGAATGTTGGAGTGCCGAGCACGGGCTACTCTCTTGGCTATCTTCCTGGAGAGCTGGGATTTTCCACTGCCGGGCGTGCCGTTCAATTCAGCGACGATGTTCGCGTGTGTCTTGATGATGTACTCTATCTCGGTATCGATGAACGTCGTGTCGATGATTTTCTCGAACAAGAACTCGTAGAAAATCTTGTACAAGCCAGCGGTCTCGATGACCCTGTTGTAGAGTGCTTTCTCGTCGCTTGGCCGCACCATCACCTCATGTTTTGGCGGAAAAAACGTCGTCTCGTCGATCGTCTTTGGCGAGATGGCATCGAAGAATTCCATCATTCTTTTTTCGACACCACGTGTAAAGTCTTACGCATCTTGTTGAATGCAACATTCACGATGTCGTTGATCTTGCTCGATCCCATCACTTGAAATTCCGGGGTATTGCGAGCGATCGTCACGAGCATCTCCTTGCTTCGTGCATTGTATTTCACGGCATTTTTCAAGAGCGTGATCGAGTGTTCTTCTATCACTTTCATCTTTTCTTCAAGGCTCATTCTTCATCATTCTCCTCTTCACCACGCCACCGCGTGAAGTGCAATGCTCTCGTGTTGATCTTCCATCGAATGACAAGCCACCTTCCAAACAATGCAAAAAAAACGGCCATGCATGGGATGGTTGCCCACAAGCTGATCGGGATGACAATACCAGTCTCCGCGCTCGTCATTATCAAAGCATACGACATCACCATGTACATCATCAACTTCTTCTGCGATGTTTCGACATCCTTTTCTTCTTCTTTCGTCAGTTCTTTTCGTTCGTAGATTCTCATTCTTCTTTCTCATCTCCAAAATTCATTGTAGAAATTTTCACTCGCCCGGCACCATGCCTTTGCCAGCTCGCTTGTAGATTTGCTGGTTTCTAAACCTCATTGCCTGGTCTGCAATCTCGGTCTTTTTCATCGAATCGACAGGGCCAGCGTATTTCTGGATCATGTCGGCGACGTTCGTCATTGAATCCAAGACTGAAATGTTCACGCTTAATCTCATTTGTTTCAAGACCTTTATGTGCTGCTGGAGACAGATTTGCCACGCCGTGATAAAATCATATTGCATGGAGATTGAAACGAAAGCGTCTGGACGCTTCACCAATCCCTGCATCAACATCGTTCTCCCGATTTGGATGAGCCTGGCTTTTGCGGCATCATCGGCAAAGACAACAGAATTGAAACACCTGGTCATGAAATTGGCGTCGAGGATGATTTCTCTCGAGTTTGATTTCTTGATAGCCTCCAATTCATTGATCTTCGTCTCGATCTCTGCCAAGTCTGATTCCAGCGTCTCTTCCTCGTCCTTGATGCTGTTAAGAATGTTGAGTTGATCCCGTACAACGAACTGCAGCTCCTGGAGTTCATCACGCCCTTTCTGTGGTAATGAAGGGCCGCGTGGCGCTCCTCCCATTCTTGATTTTCCAAACATCTTCTTTCATCACTTCTTGAATACAAAATATAGCAAGATCAAGATGAAGATCACGCCGATGATCGATCCTACGATTTGCTTGTAATTATGTTTCTTTGGTTCTGGTGCCGCTGGTTGTTGTTGATTGTTACCCCACATCTTGTCGATGACATCCGGCGATGCCATGCCACCGGAACGGAAATATATTTGCCGGAGACGCAATTGACGCTGGTCTTCCAGCTCATCTTTCATGTTGTCAATCTCTTGTTGCGTTGCATCGATGTGTTGCATCGAGAGATTCGTATTCGACTTGATATGGTTCACGTAGCCGACCATTGCCTTGATCAAGACGTGCTCATGGGAGAGGAAGTGCTTGTAATCGTCTAGTTCACGATTCACGTCATATGTCGTCGCGATTGCCTTGAATATCGGTATGTTCGTGCCCATCCATCCCTTCAAGACAAATGTCGCGTAAGTGAGCGGCACGATGACCGGGTAATCGAATAGATTGGCGTTCCCACCAGGAACGAATTTGAGGCAAGATTCGATCTTGTCTGGTAATTCATAGACTGCTTGCTCGAACATCCGGATATCAACCGGAATCTGCTCGTCCTTCAATCTCGGCTTTACATGAACCTCGTTGTATGGGAGAGCAATGACTTTCTTCGGGAAGATCAGCTCGATTGGCTCTGCATATGTTATCAAGTACACCATTTTCTCCGGTGCTTTTTGCTGGACGTGAACAAGCTTGATGACATTGAAGGTTTGCATTTCTTTCGGGATGAGATCATCCCAAAATCGAATGGTTTTTTGTTTCGTTTCTTCCTCGCAATATTTAACGAATTCTTTCATTTCATCAGCAGTGAAGCCGATAGATTGTGCTATCTTGATCTTGTCGGAATTTCGCAAGTCTTCAATCGTGACAAGAGCGTTCTTGTCAAGCACTTTCAAGATGCCGTCCGTCGTGAACGTTCGATAAATATTTGCATCGTATGCATCACTTTCTTTTCCTTTTTTCTTTAAAACATCAACAAAATTCAAGAATCTTCCGATGATACGATGAGAAGATAGTCTATCAACTTTCTTGTACGTGTCAAGCATTGTCTGTTGATCTTCATCTTCAAAATCAATGATTCTAGATTCATCGGCGATATCTTTCGATGGAGAAAATTCCTTCTCATCATCATCATCATCATCATTTACCTCGATGCTATCATCCGGTTCTTTCTCTTTATCCGGATTTATTGAGTTCTCTTCATCATCATCTTCATTCTCTTCATCATCATCGATGATTTCTCCACTCTCTTCTTCTTCTTCTTCTTCTTTCTTGATCGTCAATTGTTTTTCTGCTGGTGATTTCATCTCCGGGAGATTTTCTTTTGGCAGATCAAGATAACCCTTGTTCTTTATTTCCATCTGCATCCTGTTGATCTTGTCCGTGAGATCGGTCTCTTCACCGACGAGCTGGACGACCTTTTTCTTTGCTTTCGAGGCATCTTTTATCTTGCCAGCATTCATGAATTCTTCTATATCTTTTTGAGATTCTGAAATAACATTTCTCACGGTCACCAGTTCTTTCTCCAATGAATCTATTTTAACGATGATTCTATCATCATCCTTCTTTTTCTTCTCTTCATCATTCTCTATTTTCTTTTCTACTTCACCATCCGGCATTGGCAATTCATCTTCCGTCTCGATCTGGCGACGGGAAACGATCGGAATCCATTCCATGCGAGGCTTGATGATGTTCGTGATGCGGAAATACTTGTATTTGAATTGGATCGGGTCTTTATCGCCGCTGGCTATGTAACCAAGTTTCTTCTCGTCAAGTTCCTTGATATTGCTTAACATTTCATCAACATTCGTGTCGTCATCTTCGACTTCAAGATCGAAGCCGGGTTCTTCTTTCATTTTTCTAGCATCACTGATGAGAGCCGTTTTTATTCGCAAGAATTCCGGGTCTTTTTTCGTGATCTTGACGATGTCAGACACGCTTGCATTCAAATCAATGATCTCGGTTATTCTATCTTGCCGGATGGATACCGTGCCCTTATCATTCAAAAAAGTAATGTTGTCACACCAATGTGAAAGATTGGCAACCCGATAAATCTCCTCTTTTTTCTTGTACCATGAAAGAATGAATACGAAGTAGAAAATGACGAGTGTTATGATTGCAGAGCCGAGTATCCACGGACTTGCTCCAAGTCCCCAAGCTAGGCCACCAATGACTGCCCATAGCACGAAACCATAAAGAGAAAAGACCATGCAAAGAAACCACTTGCCAGTTCCGGACGTGAATTGTGATGCCATGTCGATCAAGTGGATAACGTCGATAGCCTTTAATAAAGCTGTTTATCTCCTGGGAGTGGATAGCGCATCGAAACCGAAAAATATCCATTGGATCATGAAAGAGTGTATAAAGAATAAAAGATAATGAACGACAATTTTTATTTATAAAAGAAAAAAGAAAATCGGGACATTTCCAGGAGCTTTGGATGTTTTTAATAAAAATGATATTTTATTTATCAATTCCGGATTTTCGTCGGATATTCTCCTGATCTGATCTAGATTACTAGAATATACTATTCTAGTTACTACTTTAATAAGACCTGGCGAAAAGCTAAACAGCATTTTTTTGATGGACTTTCATGAACCTTGGATGTCTTTTTGTTCACTATAAAAGAAACAAGGTCTCGATCCTCCTGGAAATGTCCCAGTTTTTCTTTTCGATTCTTTTTAGTCGAGATTTTTCCTTCATCAAAATTTTCGTGACAATCGATGTTTTTCATGCTTTAAATACCTTAAATACATCGGATTGATGTCGTCGAAAAAACATCACGCAAAAACGTTTAAATGCCGTCGGGAGACATATAGCATCATGGATGTTTCATGCTCCCCGGAATCATTGGCTCGGGCCAGGAAGAAGATAGAACGAGCAGCAATCGTTCAATTTACTCCGACGATAAATGAATTGAACGATCTTGTTGAAGAAATAAAACGAGTCTTGGGACGCAACGGCATGAAACTGGATAAAGGATTTAAAACATATACAGGCAAGGATGGACTCCGCAATGATCTTTCAGACCTCTCTTCTCGCCATCACATGAGACAGTACACGTTCATGAGTGATGATGATAAATACGTTTTATCGTCTCTCGCGAATAATATCCAGAACAAGCAAAACATTATTGAAGATAAGATATCGAAATCGGCTTTTGATCGTGTCATGGAAATGATAGAGAACGCGTGTAACGAGAGAAAAGGATGGATAGAACGGTACGGCAATGCAGCGGCACTTCTCGTTGGAAGGCACAAGAGTAAATCTTCTCCTCTCTTTTTTTATCAATTTTCCAACAAGCCAGAAGATATATTTAAAAAATCAACCGGAATGTCATGGTATCCGCATAATTGCGAACGATATGGAGGAGATAGCGAGCGCGGAATTTATTCGGATATCCAGCACAATTCCATCGTCGTTTTTTTGCGAAAGATAAAGGACAAGCACGTGTATGCGAGGCTGATGCTGCGGATGTGCGTCATCGAATTGCATGGTGCTTCGAGCAAGACCTGGCATCCTGGCCAGGTCAGCATCGGCTACGACAAGTATTGGTATCGAGGCAATGATTCTCATGACCGTTTCACCGTGAACCAATCGGATCGATTCGTTCGGGACGAATCTTTAACATCGAGGGGAGCGACGCGAGAAGTGCTCGAGATCGTGAAGAACGCTGGCTTCGATCTCGATTATAAAGCGTGTAAAACACCATTTAAACATGCTGGTTTTTCAGATGTCGAGCAACGAAAAGAGACATCGATCACGTATTCATCTTTTTACACGGAATGTCCGTCGTGCCACGAGATAGTTCCGGTTAATATTTATGGCCAGCCTCGATGCAACAATTGCATCCAACTTTATCGGTGTAGGAATTGTGGAAGCCGTGTTCGACGAAGAGATTTTCACGCGGATGAAAATCTATGCAATGAATGTTATCAAGAACCAGAACCGGAAGATGATGAAGAACCTTGAGCGAAGCAATGCCACCGGCTCCATCGAGATGCGAGCGTCCGTTCACGGACAATGAATACTGGGAATCTGAAATAACGAGGATGTTGACCCAGGAAGAATTTGTTCGCAGCGAGATGATACACCATGTCACGGAACGATTGAATGATGTAAAGGCAACATTCAAGATGATCGTGATAAATGATGCCAATCTCACCTTCATTGACATGGCAGCGCCAGAGCGTTATAGAAGGGAAAAACCGATCAAGGAATTAAGATCGGCGAAATTCAAGCCTTTCAAGGCATTGCTTCCCGCTGTACAAGCAAGAATAGCAGCGTCCATCGACACGATCCTTTCAAAAAGAAGAGACGCCGAGGATCGACTCGATCATGATGAAATCGATCATTTTACAAGTTTGATCGTTCTTAATTTAGAAAAACGCCAGCAGAAGAAAAAGATCACCAATGCCGTCATCAAGAGAATGAACGAAATTTGTGGCGTTTATCCATATCCATTTGATGATAAATATCATTTCCGCATTTCCGTTGATCCAATGGACGTGCTCATGAAATCAACCGGCCAGACGTGGAGCACTGTTTCGTGTGAAAGCATCCACGGAGGTCACAAGGAAGGGCCGTTTGATGATGTTTCTCTCTATAATGCCGTTGTTTTTCTTGAAGACAATTCAGGAAAGCCGATCGGCCGTCTCATGATACGATGGTGCAATCCAGACACGAACAAGAAAGGCATCGATATCGGCATCGAATCATCTGTCTACGGCGGGCTAAACAACAAGGCGTACTTGAAAAATCTCGCAGACCGGCGAGTGTTGCTCGTGCCAGGCTTGTATGGTTATGACGTGTACCGTGGCTTGTACACCGTGTTGAAAGACCACGGTTTTCTTGGTTATGGAGAGTGTACCACGCCATATGACTACAAGGGATGGTCTGACATGATGCAAGGCAGCGATGAACAAATCATCTATCACAAGCTTGATTATCCACTCAAGTACGCCGGTGAACCTGCGACAAAGCTTGTCGTGTTGATGGAGAGCAGCGACGGCGACAAGTCACGAGCAATGATCGAAGATTGGCGTCGTCCAATCGCTCAAAGAGAAATCTCGGAAGCGGATATCATACAGCTCGTGAACTCAATGGATCACGAATCACTCTTGACAACCGTCAACGAAGGGCCGATCAATCTCATCAGGGTCATCATATCACTGGAGCCTTTCAATATAATGGATGAAATAGACGCGTCGTCGGATGCAATGGAAGCATTTATGGAGATGCGAGGCTCACCACGCGGTGATCTCGCGGTGCTCATCTTCAAGGGCTATAACGGGAGAGCAGTGTTCGCGGATGAATTTTCCGTCGAATATCTCGTGGACACTCTTTACGCTACGAAGGAAATGGGTTGGTACATCACCACGAAGAATCATGGTTACATGGCAAGGGCAGCGCTTGCATGGTTTCTCGACGTGAACTCAAAAACGTGTCCTGGACGAATGGAGAGTGGCGTCGGATGCGTGGCACTCCAGGTCTTGATGAGGACATATAGAAATACCAGGATCACGCTTAGTGAACGCGTGATCGATGATTTATTGACGACAAACAAGGTAACGGTCATCGGCGCTCTTCTCGCGTACATGGAAGTAGTGAAAAGTACCACGTATGTTCCGAATGACGTGCAAATAAAATACAGTGGATCGTTCAATCGTGCCGCGGAGAAATATGCCGATCTTTACGCGTATAGCCAGATCATCATCGATGAATGGTTCAAGCAATCACACGACGTCACGGTGGAATGCGGGGAGTGCTATATCGATGAACAGACCGGTGAAGAGAAACGGTTTACCATCACCGAGAAATCGACCGGGAAAAGCATGAAAATAACGCTCTGCTCGCGATGCGCGTCGAAAATTTTCATCGTGTATTGCGACGACGAAAAAAAATATGCACGGCGTCTTCGTCTCATCCACTGGTTTTACGCGAAGGATAATTTTGCACCGGAGTCGTTTTGCGAGACGACAGGCGGCACTAAATATGACAGCAAGACCGGCATGGGAAGGGCCGATCAAGCAAGGCTGGAAAAGATTGCTTTCACGTACTTGAAATCGAAGGGCCACGTGGAAAAATATACCATCGAATACATGGGCAAGATCAAGAAAAAGAAGTGATATTTCGTCATGGCATGCGTTCCAAATGTCGTGCAAGCATACGTGAAGCGCGCATCTAATCATTCTCTTTACTACAAGGGAGAAGCTCGCGTTTTCGGGTCAACGAAAGAAGAAGAAGAAATAAAAGCAATCTTCATGATCGATGAACGGAGTCTCTTCGACGCGATCCTGCAATTCCTCATCGATCACGGCTACCAGGACATCGTAACAGTCCCGAACTATTTCATCCTTGCCAAGGGAGACATTCCAATCGCTTTGAATGCACATGCCGACACGGTCTTCAACCATCCACCGGAAGAAATTTACTACATGGATGAGAGTGGATATGCATTCACCTACAGTGGAAATTTTAAAGATGATGTTGGTCTTGGAGCTGATGATAGAGCTGGCATTTACATCATTCTTAAAATAATAGAAGCCGGGTACAAGCCTGGCGTGATTTTCACTCTATTGGAGGAGAAGGGCGATCAAGGCGCGAGGAAATGCGCTGAAACGATCAAGGAACCGCCTGGTTTCAAGTACATCATTGGCCTTGACAGGAAAGGTACCAACGATGCCGTCTTTTATCACGATGATAACAAGGCGTTCCAGAAGTATATAACAGGAACGTTCAACTTCAAGAAAGATCACGGTTCGTGCTCCGATATTTCAGCGATCTGTCCAACGTGGAAGATTTCCGGCGTCAATGTTTCCATCGGGTATGAATTTGCACATTCTCCGTACGAGGTGCTGAGCATCCCGGTGATGCTGGACACGGCGAAACGCGTCATGGCAATGTTGGATGATCCACCAGGAGAACCGTTTGTCTACACGCAAGAAGCATCATATCGCGACTACGAAAGCCAAGGCTCGTGTTCAACACGGCAAAGCGCGCGCGCCGAGCCGGTACGATCATCTGGACTCACGGCATCAAATTTTTCCGATCTCGGCGTTGAACTCCGGCAAGACCTCGTGGATCACGGGATGTACATCCTGGATGATCTGAAACGATTGGGATTTGCCGATCACGTCACGTTTAATCACCGGCAAGATGGGACTGGCTTCATCTCGCTTGTCTTCATGTCGAAAAACAGGGAAGTTGAACGCATGCTTGATGAAGTCGCTGATCTAAAAAGACTCCAGAAAGAACTCGAGAATGAAAAAGGAGAAATAGTCGCACGTGCTTTCCACGATTGGATTGAACGGATAGATTGGGCGCTCGACAAGTACGCCGGGTTCATCGATGCATTGCAGGACGCGTATAATATATCGACGAAAAAGAAAGGAACGACGAAAAAGAAAGGAACGACGGAGAAAAAGAAAGAATCGCCAGGAAAATTCGATCTGAACCAAGCAGTCTTGGTCGCCGTGAATTTGCTCGTAGACCTTCAATCTTACTCGTTTGTCAAGAGCATCCATATCATCGAAAATGATAAAAATAAAACTGGCCGGGTAAACATGATGTTGAAGAACGGCGATGTTTGCACTCTCTACGGCTGCATCGCGGCAAGTGATTTCATCAATTTCGTGAACAAGGAAATTGGTACAACGAGTGCAAAAGCATTGCTCTCGAAAACAATGGTCGTTGGAGCGTGGCTCGAGACGATACCTGGTTTTGCGACACGAACGAGAGAGCAAATGATGAAAATTCAAGCAGGAACGAAAAAATCAGCTCCGGAAACGAAAAAACCATCGATAAAAACATTTGCCGAAATATATCCAGCCGCGAAACAGTACGGCGAATTCATGGAAATGGCGGTGGACGCGGTAGCCATCTTGCGCGGCCTTGTTTTCGTCGATGAAATTCGATTCACGTGGAATGCAAATGGCCAAGGCCGTGCCATGATGTCCATTCATTCCGGTGGTGATGCGATTCCAATGTCATTCTCAGGTGCTTCAAAAAGCCCGTCGTTCAAGAGAGAATTAAAAAAAGTAAACATGAATGATGAATTGGCCAAGATATTGGCAAAAATAGATGATGCACTGCACTTGAGCGGGTTCTTGACGGCGTTCTTGCCGTTGCTTGAACGAAAGATCGGGAAAAAATTTACGCTTGAAGGTAACACCACGTGGGTCAAGAAAAAAGCCATGCGAAAGCATTATATAAAAGAAGAGAAAGGAGAAAGAGAAATAAATAAACAATGAAAGAATCATTCAACATGTTCTTCTTTTTTAGGTTCTGCTTCCATCTCGGGAGGAGCGGTTGATTCCATGCCTTCTGCTTTCGAGAGTTCTGACCACGGGAGAAAAATCGTGGTCTTGACCTTTTTCGTGTTTTTTTTCGACTTGACCGTCATTTCCTTGCCTTTCAAGATGATCCCGGCAAGATTGGTCACGATGTTATCGCCTTCGATCTCGATCTCGTAACCCATCCCGTCTTTTGAAGCAATGGAAAGGGTTTTTGAACGGCTTGAAGAAGCCTTGAGTTCCGAGATCATGAAATCGAGCGTTGCTTTCATTTCAGTTGTATCCATGTTCAAGATATATCATCTCACGAGAAGAAGGGAAAAGAAGCTTTAAAAATTCGACGTCGAATGTTGATCAGCCAAGGCACGATTTTCTTCGTTTCTTTTCTTTTCGTTGTTCAACGATCGTGAAGTACGCGCGTAACACTCCTGGAGTGACCGATTGCTTTCTCGATGTTGCATGTCCTTGTTTTTTCCTTGCCATTATTTCTTTTCACCTTTTCCTTCTAACGGCATATCGTGCTATCAGCAATCCAAGGCCTATTGCCACGAAAAGAATCGCAAAGCTTTCATGATGTAATATCTGTTCAGTATCCCACCAATGCCCTGGCCATGCTACCCATTGATGTATCATGAAGACCAATGCTGTGATGAAGAGAACAACAGCAATGACGAAAAACATCTTGTCTTGCTTTTTCGTTTCTTTTTCACACGGCGAGGTTCCCTTGATCCGAGCACTTCGCGTCTTTGTCATGAATCGTTCACCATGTGGCGTTTATCACAATATTGTTTTTCTTGTTCAGCGATTGCTTTTCGGTGATATAATTTCAAGTAATTTGGATTTTGGCTCGTGTATGCAAGGTCTTTCGAGAAAATCTCGTCGAAGTTTGCATAAAGATGCTTGAAAAATGAAGCGTTTGCGTTTGTTTTGCACATCTCTCCAGCGTAGATGAATCTATTGCCTTTGAAGTTTTTCAAGCATTCTTTTGCCATCGGCGCAAGATCGGGATTGGATGGTGGACGTATCAACAGTAACGTCCATTTCTTGTTGTATGTCGATAGAATTTCTGGGCCGCCTTCCTTGACATCAAACCACAGATTCGTGGCAAATCTTGTTTTTTTCATTGCTGTCGGGATGAACTTGTCATATGAATGAATCGTCGCGCCTGCTTGATGTATTAAATACGCCCAATATCCTGAGCCAGCACCTATCTCGACGATTGGAGAAAAATTTGAAATGAAGCACGCATCATCATTTGTTGGAATTATTCCCCAGCAGTATGTGTTCCATGATGTCATTTTATTAAATTTTCCATTCCAGTCTATGCTGACATAGCCATTCGTGACATTTTTCTTGGCCATGCTCTCTACAAGATCGAGATAGGGATTATCAATGCTCGCGTTACAAGCCTTATTCGCGCTAATGCTTCGCGCGAGATGAGAAAGATGCTTCTGTTTCATTAGACCATTATTCGATCTGGCCTTTTTAATCCTTTCCATTCGATCGACGGAATGGTTTAAATGTAAAGAAAGGAAATGATGATCCAAGAACGACAAAAGTGAATAACATGCCAGCTCGCACATACAGGACATTGACAGAATCGCCACGGATAAAAGGATGCGCCGATACTCCATCAAGGATCAATTTTCCGGTCATCGGCATCAAGAAAGTCACGTATTCAAAAGATGGAAAAAGAATGCGAATAGATTATGACGATGACAATGAATTGCTCTTTCTCGTAAAGCATTACAAGAATAGCGAGATCGTGGTTGGAGACAACTACATGTTCGTGAAATTGATAACGTGATGTGTCTTGGACATCAAGGAAATAAAGGCGTTGATGAAAAAGAACGGGATACCTGGTAGTAGCAAGGTAACCAAGGCTAACCAACAAGAGTATGAGAAGTTAGCCAATGATGTCCAGAAAATGTCCATCGCTTCATTGCGAGCAGAATTGAAGAAAAAAGGCGTTGTTAATCTTTCAAAACTCTTGAAGGAGACGAAATACACGTTTTATAAAATGCTCATCGAGATGAAAAGAAAAAAGAAAATCACGCCGTCCCAGAAATTAAAAGAGAGAAAGGAGAGAAACCGTCCTCCATGTACCACCGATGTCGTCGGCATTGCCGAATCGGTCAAGAAAAAGATCGCTCCTTACTCCAAGAGAATAGAGATAGCCGGGAGCATACGCCGGAAAACTCCAAGCCCGAATGACATCGACATCGTCGTGATTCCTGGCAAGGACATGCAGAAACTAAAAGACACGATCACGTCGCTTGGTGAAAAGATTGCTGGTGGAGAGAAAAGAATCGATCTCGTGGTCGATGGCGTCAAGGTCAACATTTATTTTGCCGAACCGGAAAATTGGGGAGCAATGCTCCTTCGATGGACTGGGCCGTTCGGTGGAAATATCGGTCTCAGCGTGAAAGCAAAGAAGAAAGGTTGGAAATTGAGCCAATATGGTTTAACGGACGAGAACGGCAATCTCATCGCGAGCAAGACCGAGGAAGAAATATACAACGCTCTTGATCTCCCGTGGAAGCCACCAGAATTGCGAGGAAAATGAAAATAATGACGAGAAGGAACCCGGAATGTAAAGGACGGGATGATTATCGGATTGGCCGTGTCAGCATCAAGGGAATGGTCAAGGACTTGCTTGCCAGGCAATTCGAGACAGATTATCTTGGAAAACACTACGCGAAGCTTGGTTATCCATACGATCGCATCGGCGCTGCATACACGGCATTCTCGAACGTCTTGCGATTGGACATCAAGAATATCCTGGCAACCTTCGGCATGGTCGAAACAAAGGCGTGTTACGAGCATTTTGAGTTCAGGTATTTCGTGCCGATGGATAAGAAACTGGCATATGGTTTCCTTAATGATGACAAGAACAATGCGTATGCCTTAGCTGAAGCAGGCCATGCACTTCATCAAATGAAAAAAAATGACGAGGGCGATAATATTGAAACGATGGCAAATCGGGAAAGAGCCGCATTGCGATGGCTCGAAAATGAACTTGATGAACTACCGGACAATGCGTGGCCAGAACAAAGGAAAGTAAGCGCCATTGATCCGTTCTCGATTCGAGCAAAACGAGCGTGAAAAGAAGAATGGTAAACTATTGCTTTCGTTTCGGCAAGGGCATCGAGGCAAAGATCAAGAAATACATCGATGCACGAAAAAACATCGAAGTCTTCGTGACCATGTTTGGCTCGGTGCGCGGGATGAAATGTGGTATTGGTTACCAGATAGATCGACTCGCTGCTTTTCCAAACACGGCAGACGATCCGGTAAATTTTGGAGAGATACCGGATAATTGGATGTCGGTCTGCGACGAGGTCTGCAAGCTGGAACAAATGCGGTTCATCGGTTTCTTGCATTCACATCCAACATGCAAAGGCGTTCGTTCAAAACAAGACACGAAATTTGCCATCGAAACATCGGAAAAGGAAGGCAGCATCTTGATGGGCATCGTCGGGAAACGATCGGTCTTGAGAATGTATCTTGTTGATGAAGGAACGATCAAGCTCATTCCCGGCACGGTCACTCTTTTCAAGCTGGCAATGAAGAATTGAAAAACAAAGCATTTAATTACTTCTTTTTTCTCTTGGCGATGCCAGCTCTCTGTATGATGTAGCCGATGAGCATGGCAAGGAAAATGCTGATCCCGAGAAAGACTATCGTCAGTAGAATGCCTTCAGATGGCGTGAATGACGTGTTTCCAAGGTTAGAAAACGTCAAGTATGGAAGAAAGCCGACACGCTCTCCAATGAAGAAGAATGCCATGAAAATGATCAATGAAAGAATGATGACGAGCGGGATGACCGTCGCTGAATATTTACCGACGGAAAGCGTGTTCGGGCATTCATTATTTCCCTTGGCGCGGGTCGATCGAGTCTTTCCCATGCTTTCTATCTTGACCGTGCCGTGTTTAAACCTTTCTTTTCTTGCCGTTCCGAAGCAATCTATCAAGACTTGAAGGACACCAATCCCATTCCCCGCCACGTTCTTCGAGACCTTTTTCGATGATCCTTCCCATGAGAATTCCAGCCGTCATGAAAACGGCGACCGCAATGAGAAAGATGAGAGCAAGGAAATCGTCGTCCATGTACATGATTTACCATTCTCTGAGTCGATTGATCATTGAGCAATTCTTTTGCCTTCTTCATCGATCAACATGCCATACACGTCGACTGGTTCTGTCAAGGAACATATACCATCCGTGTATGTTCTTCTCAACAAGCAATTCGTGCATGTAATTTCAGCTTTATTTTCTTTCATCGAAATGGTAACGATGATGGTTATTTGCCTGCATCTTGGGCATCCAAACAGTTTTGGATTGAATTGTATTGATTTTTTCCCCATGATCGTTCACGTGGATGGATGAATGAAAATAAATATTCGTGACAATGTCATAACACGAACATCATGTATATAAATTCGACGTCAAGAATTTTTTAAAATAAAGAAAAGAATTTCAAGCCCACGTCGTGAATACATCATCAAGGCATAAACACATCGGCAATGGAGATGGCGGTATGCAGCTCGTGTATGGCGTGATGTTGAGAACGCTGAATTGGTCTTGAAGCACGTTGATTATCGTGTTTTTTCTGAACACGAACATCATGAATTTTAACGGATTAGATGTCTTTCATAACGTTGACAGAACCGTTCGATCCGAGTACCGTGAAGCAGAAATCGAGATTCCATGCGTGCCTTATTTCTCACGCGCTTGCTATCACGCCACTCACGAACAGCCAATACACGAAAAAAACTATCACGAGCATCGTGGCCGTGCAACAAACGAACTCAAAATATTCGTGGATGATGGCATTGATCATCAACCGCCTGGATCGACATTGTTGTTTCATGCATGGAAGGAACGATGCTTGGTTTAAAAATTCGACGTCAAGGATCGGTTTAATCTTCATCCTGGCCACATCCAGGGTTTTCCAGGGCAATGACTCGTTTTTCGAGTTTCTCGAAAATGGACGAATGCTCCAGGAGAAGGTCGATGTCATCTTGTTTCAAAAGAATGCTCGTCGAGTTGATGCTAATCTCCCATTCCATGACAAACCTTTCCGAAGAAAAATCATAGTCCATCTGCTCGATGAGCACGAGGTTCGTCGTTTTTGTTGTTTTTCTCATGAAGAGAAAAGAATGTTTAAAAATTCGACGTCAAGAGTTTTTCATGCTACCGAGAGACGAATGCATCGCTTTTTTGATCAATGGCAATGCAAACGTCAAGAACTCGATCATTGTCAGCACGGATATTATCAATCCTATTACAATGATGATCAAGACCGATGGTTCTATGTATATCAACGACAAAGACCATTCTCCAAAATCTGGTATCGAGCCAATGAAATAAAAGAAATTTATCAAGTTATTCTTTACATATATCAAGGCAACATAAACTGACAAATTGATATACATTTGCTTGCTTCCTTTCATTTCTTTTTGAATGTACATGAACCAAAATGGAAAGATGAATATGAATTGAGTTGTCCACACGTCAGGGAAAATTATCAAGTATGCAAAGCTACCAATGGCAAAAATCGAAAGGTATTTTTCATCTCGTGTTTGCATTTTTGAAAATATAACGAGACCATATACCACGCAGCAAGCCAAAGCAATTACTTGTGGGAATAACGTCGAATCATTGAAAAGAGCGATGATGTTCATGAAGCTTATCGATCCTAACCGAAAACAGCCGTAAAATATATCGCTGGTAAAATTCATTGAAATAAACGCGTGCAACATGTCTTGATGTAAAAGAAAGATGATCACGTCAGGTAAAAGAAAAGATGAAATGAAAACAGCACGTTTGATCAATCCTTTCTTGCCGAACGATAAAATGATAAGAATGGCGATGACGATCAAGACCGGTTTTATCATGATCGATAAACCTATCAACATGCATCCAATGGCTTCTTTTTTCACGATGAAACAATACAAGGATACCATTCCCAGGCAACCGATGATGATGCCTACATTCCCGATGTTCAAGCAATCTATTGGTAGCCACATCAAGAGAAAACCCATCATCAAGATGCCAGCCTTCTTTGTTGGCGTGCATTGCATTGTTTCCATCATTTTCCACATGCACGCGACGCAAATGATCACGCTTGATATTTCTATCATCATCCATGCAGTGTATGCAATTGGCATCGGTAACGTTGTAAGAATGGAAAATATCATCAAGAAAAATGGAAAATATCGCCACGGCATCAAGCCTTGCGCGTGCCAAAACCCCTCGTTATACGTGTTGACAAATCCATGTTTCGCCCAATCTGCTGATATGATGTAATAAATGCCAAAATCAATGCCATCCAGGTGATCAACATAGATGATATTCATCACGATGATCCAGACGATGTTCACGACAATCGACGTGATAACGATCTTTGAATTCTTGGTGATGAAATCTTTAACCACGCAGCTCGCTTTACATTTCATGTCATTCATTCTCATCATCGATTTATTATTTAAAAATGCGACGACGAGCATTCTCCCGAAAATGACGATCCGGGAAATGTCTTCTCATTGCCTATTTCGACAATCGAACGAAAAATATAGTACGAGAAAAGAGCACGAAAAATAATGTATGAATTATATAGTGCTCTCTACCGACTATAAGCCATCTACACGACATTTCGTGTTTTTCGACAAAAACGATGGAGTAATCCAGGTTAGTCTGGATTTTTTAATCGACGTGCCGTTGAAGCCTATCGGGGTTTTTGTCGGGATAGGTAGCCAATATTCTCGATATAACTTAACGACCCCCCTTCCGTTCGGTACTTCATGGCAAGGAACGAAGAGACATCTCTCTCGTCTTTATATAGAACGAGAAGAGAGAAGTCTTCTCGAAAAATATAATCCTTTCCTTTCTTTTCTCCAACTCCTTTCTTTTCTCCAACTCCTTTCTTTTCTTTTCTCCAACTCCTTTCTTTTCTTTTCTTTTCTCTAACTCCTTTCTTTTCTTTTC
>Ga0315294_10001757_pt1 | contig 23722 bp, 20 predicted proteins | sample YL17G13_40_MG_FD_203626 | JGI IMG/M metagenome (GOLD analysis project Ga0315294, IMG submission 203626) | Sediment microbial communities from Yellowstone Lake, YNP, Wyoming, USA - YL17G13_40 | ecosystem: Environmental > Aquatic > Freshwater > Lake > Sediment | place: USA: Wyoming | collected...
TTTTTACCTTCGCAGCATCGGAATCGAGCACCTCAACTTTAAGCTGCTCCGGCCGCCCATCTTCGCTCTCAGTGACAAACTCATCGTAACGATAGCTGCCAAAATATGTCCCTTCCGCCATAGCCCTACCCATCGCAGGCAAATCAAGCCGTCCTGCGAATGCTTTATGCAGCGCCAGGGCAAGGCCATCCGCTTTTATTTCAACCGACTTTTTTGCCGCATTTGCCGCTGCCCTGCGAACCGTGTCAAGTGTGGCCTTCTTCTTTTCACCCAGGCCGACCAGCAGCACCCTTTTAGCGCCGATTCGGCCATTGGTATAAACCACGGCGTTCGTTCCCTCTTTGGCTTTGAAATCACCCAGTTTAATCAACTGCTCAATTGCCCCATCAAGTTTGCTATTGAGCTGCGCATTCAATTTATCCAGCCCTTTGACGTCGGAAAAAACTCCCACTGCAAGCACATCTGTTTTACATTCGCTAAAATCCGCCTGCCGCGTTTTTAGTTCAACATCAATAATTTCTTTCATTTTTCTCGACCTTTATTTCTGATAAATTCTCATCCATCATTTTTTATTTTCCGGGCTTTTTATTTCCCACACCCACAGCTTTCGCTCTGTGCCGCAAATAACTTTCGATAAATCCGTCGAGGTCTCCATCCAGCACGGCATCCACATTGCCGGTCTGAAAATCTGTTCGATGGTCCTTCACCATCTGGTAGGGCTGGAGGACATAACTTCGTATCTGGTTTCCCCAGGCGATTTCACCCTTTTCGCTATATAGCTTTGCAAGCTCGGCATCGCGCTTTTGCTGTTCGAGCATATACAACCTGGCTTTGAGCATTTTCATTGCCTCGGCCCTGTTTTTGTGCTGGCTCCTTTCGTTCTGGCACTGCACTACAATGCCGGTCGGCTCGTGTATAATCCGCACCGCCGAGCTGGTTTTGTTCACGTGCTGCCCGCCGGCCCCGCCGGCCCGGTAAAAGTCAAACCTCAGGTCGTCCTCTTTTATTTCAATATCGGCGTCCTCATCAAATTCCGGGAGGCAATCCACCGCTGCAAAACTCGTGTGCCGTCTGCTCTGCGAGTCGAACGGACTTATTCTGACCAGCCGATGCACGCCAATCTCGCACGACAGTTTTCCGAACGCATAAGACCCATTGACTCGCAGCGTAATCGAGCGAATGCCCGCCTCTTCGCCCGGCGTAATATCAAGCTCCTGATATTTGAATTTGTGCGCATCGAAATACCGCGTGTACATCCTCAGCAGCATGCTTGCCCAGTCGCAGCTCTCCGTTCCTCCTGCTCCCGCGTGAATGCTGAAAAAGCAATTCTTGGTATCTTCGGGTCTGGATAAAAGACCCGTTAGCTCTACCTGCTCGCATCGTTTTGCGAGCGCATTCAAATCATGCTCTAACTGCCCCAGCTCATCCAGGTCTGACGGGGACACAAGCTGGGACAACTCGTTAAGGTCTTTAACCTCTTGGTACAATTCCTCTGCCGGCTCGACTACTCCCTTAAGCGCACTTAACCGGGATATTGTGGTCTGAGCAGTCTCCGGGTTGTCCCAGAAGCCGGCCCTGGACATCTTCCTCTCAAGCTCCTGCAACTGGGATTTCTTGCTCGGCAGGTCAAAGCCAGTCCCGGATTTCCTTAATCCGGGCCGACAGTTTCGATACCGCTGATTTTAATTCCGCCAGTTCCATTTACCTGCTCTTATTAACCTTATTTTCAAATAACCGCTCAGTTGGCAGTTACAGGCCGTTTTATATCACATTTGTGGTCCGGACGCAATGTGATTATCTTTCTATCATTCCAAATTTGAATAAAAATTTTCTGGACAACACCTGGCGGTATAGTTATAATTACGACTGCGTAAATGGTCGATATTATAGTTGTGTTAAAAGCAGAGGTAACTGGCTATGGCACATAAAAAAGGACAAGGTTCTACAAAGAACGGCAGAGACAGCAACGCAAAATATAGAGGCATAAAGCTGTTTGCCGGCCAATCGGCAAGGACCGGCTCAATAATAGTCCGGCAGTGCGGAACAAAATTCTTCCCTGGCAGCAATGTCGGCATTGGGAAGGACTACACGTTATTTGCCACCACAGATGGAACAGTCCGCTTTCAAGGACGAAAGGTCCACGTTGTCTGACAAAAAATACGGGCATCTGACGAACAGAAGGGATGCCGGTGCGCCGGCATCCTTTTTTTATATCGAGATTGCTTTGTAAAAAACATTTGAGGGCGTCATTTCGAGCGAGCCGTAGGCGAGTCGAGAAATCTTTTAAATAGATTTCTCCGCTGCGCGTCCCTTAGGGACGCTCCGGTCGAAATGACATCTTTCTACAAAGCATATCGAGATACAAAACACGAGCGATTTATCCTTCGCAGCAGCCCCCAACTCGTCAGAGTTGCTACGGAGAATGGACGAGATACGAGAGAATGTTTATTGATGAGGCAAAAATCCAGGTCAAGGCCGGTGACGGCGGCAATGGGTGCGTCAGCTTACACCGTGAGAAATTCATCCCCAAAGGTGGGCCGGACGGCGGCGACGGCGGAAAAGGAGGCGACGTTTATTTCCAGGCCGACGAAAATCTCGACACGCTGATAGATTTCGCCGGCAAGCATCACTGGCACGCCGGAAATGGTCAGGGCGGTTCAGGAAACAACAAACACGGAGCAGATGGCGAGGACCTGATAATCAAGGTCCCGCCAGGCACACTCATTTACGATGCCGACCTGGAGCTGCTCCTCAAGGACCTTAATGAAATTGGAATGAAGGTTTGTATCTGTCGCAGCGGAAGAGGCGGAAAAGGTAATAAGGCCTTTGCAACCTCAACAAATCAAACGCCGAGATGCGCCGAACCCGGCAAAAAAGGTCAGGAAAGAAATATCCGGCTCGAATTGAAACTCATCGCCGATGTCGGCATAGTCGGTATGCCCAACGCCGGCAAAAGCACACTCATTTCACGCTGCTCGGCTGCAAGGCCGAAAATCGCCGACTACCCCTTCACCACGACCGAGCCGGTGCTTGGCATCGTAGAGTTAAGCGATTACCGCCGGTTCGTTATGGCTGACATCCCGGGCTTAATTGAAGGCGCCCACAAGGGAACGGGACTCGGCTACGAATTCCTAAAACACATAGAAAGGACCCGAATAATCGTCCATATACTCGACGTGATGCCACTGGACGGTTCTGACCCGGCGGCAAATTACAAAACCATCCGCAATGAATTGGAGCATTACAGCAAAGCGCTTGCCGGAAAGCAGGAGGTCATCGTCGCAAATAAAATAGACCTTGACCCCAGCGGTAAAAAAGCAAAAGACCTGAAAAAGAAACTCAAGAAAGAAATTCATCCTATCTCTGCGGTTACCGGCAAAGGAGTGAAAGAATTGACGGAATTCCTGTGGCAAAAGGTCAAAGGGGCAAAAGTGAGTGAATGAGTGAGGACGGAAGACGGAGGACGGACGATAGAAAAAGACAGAGGACAGAAATCAGAAGAGAGTGGAAAAGGATTAGCCCAAATAGTCACACCAACAATAATACTTAACCTTATGAGCGTTGAGTAATTTCAAGAACTCTTTGAAGTCGGGTGGCAGATGGATTGTAGCCATAGATAATTTGTCTCATCAATTCAACGGCTTCCAGACGCTCATAAGGGGTTATGGAAAGCCAATATACTTTCTCATCTGACTGGTCGAAAAACGATGCTACTGTAAAGGCAGTTTTGTCTATCTTTATAGAACCAAACCTGTCCATAACTCAACTATACCAGAAACAAACGGCCGTGTAAACAAAACTTCCGCTCGTATCTTGTCAAGGCGAACCAGCGTGGAACAACAACCAGCGCAAGGGTAACGGTGCCATCACAGTCAGGCGGAACGGCTTGTCAGGCGGGCTTACCCGCCCTCTGGAATCTCATAGGGCAGGTCATAATTTTACCGCTTCGACCTTATTTCACTTACCGGGAATAACGGCCGCCGCCTCCTCTATCTCCGCGGCCTCCGCGACCCTCCGGACGGGGACGTGCCTCGTTGACACTGAGTGTTCGTCCCTTTAGCTCCTTGCCCTCCATCCCTGTGATAGCGGCCTGGGCTTCGGCTTTAGAAGGCATCTCCACAAATCCAAATCCCCTTGATTCACCACTAAACTTGTCCTTGATGATGGTTACTGATGTAACCTGTCCAAAAGGTTGGAATGCCTCCTGTAAGTCTATTTCGTTAGCTTCGCGCGGTAAATTGCCCACATAGATGTTCACTTCGGTTTCCTTCCATTTATAGATATTTCAACTTTATAATCCTGCCACCCGGTATCATGGCACCGTAACTGTTTCAAGATTCGGCCTTGCCTTGCGGTTCTAAATGCGGCAGTTCCGGCTCTTTGCATAAGATTATGCAACTGAGGTGAGGCACACCTCCACTTATAGTTATTCCGAATTTAGATAATACCCATCTTTTCGAGCGCCTGTCAAATTAAAAACGGCGTGAAATGGCCATAAATTGACAATTGGCAAATAATAAGGTAGGCTACAAGACAACCCGCCAAACGAACGGCGGACAAGAAGGTAAAAGGGCAGACGACGGACAAAATCCGAAATTCGAATATCGAAATCCGAAACAAATTCAAAATTCTAATGAACGAATGACCAAAACGTAAAATGTGACACGCAATACGAAATACGATTCACGAGCGACGAATAATGAACATAATCGCGATAGATATAGGAAATACGAATATCGTCATCGGGCTTTTTCTCGATGGCGAGGAACAATTCATTAAATCCTTCGCAGGGGATGCCGGCAAAGAACTCACAGACTGTCTGGTATCCGCCTGGGAGAAAATCCCTGTTGCCAAAAGCTCAAAAGAAGGAAAACACGACGGCGTAATTGTCATAAGCAGCGTTAAGCCCGTGTGGACCGAACTGATTACAGAGCTAATAAAGGACAATCTCGGCGAAAGGGTCTATATCATCGGTAAAGACATCCCGCTTCCAATGTCCTTGTGGGTGGATGAACCCGATAAAGTCGGCACCGACAGGGTCGTCGCAGCCGCAGCGGCCTACGCTGTCGTCGAAGATGCCGTAGTCGTTGCCGACTTAGGCACCGCTGTTACAATCGACTTAGTTGACCAGAACGGCAATTTTCTCGGCGGCGTTATCTGCCCGGGTTTTGAAATAAGCGCGAAGGCCCTGAATGAAAATACCGCCCAACTGCCATATATCAAAGTTGCGAGACCCGACGCACCTTTCGGAAAAAATACAACCGAGGCCATAAATTGTGGACTCTATTACTCTATTATTGGCGCATTGGAGGAAATCATCCGGCGCTATGCAGAAAAAATCGGCAGATGGCCACAGACAATTATCACCGGTTCCGGCGCCAGCATCATAAAAGATGATTGCCATTTCATAGACAACTACGTGCCGAACCTGGTCGTAAAAGGCATCGTCCTGGCCTACCAAAAGTATATCGAGGGAAAAAGCACGCTCGCCTGACCTATGAGTGTTTTCGCTGCAGTAATGACCGGCAAGGGCACCGCTGCAATATCGACCATACAGGTATTCGGCGATGCAGCAGAGGCCATCACAAAAAAGTTATTCAAACCGACGGGGTCGAAACCGGCTGAATTCAAAACCGGCAAAGTCCTGCTCGGTGCAATCATCGACCCGGCACGGCAGGAGACTATCGACCAGGTTACTATCGGCTGTGAAGGGCCTGAATCCATCGCAATACACTGTCACGGCAATCCGCTTATCGTCGAAATGATAATGCAGCTATTGCAGCGAAACGGCGCCACACTGCTGACGGCAGAAAAACTTATAGCCAAAATCCTGACCGCCCAAAGGAGCATCGGCACTATCACAGTCGAAGCTAAATTGGCTCAGTTGAAGGCGCAAACACTCGAGGGCACCAAAATAGTCGTAAATCAAATCGAGGGTGGTTTAAGCAAGAAAGCAACGCAATGGTTGCAGAATATAGACGCCATTTCCCTTAAAGAAATAATATCCGGTGCTGAGCAGATAATTCAGGACAGCGAGATTGCAAAATTGATTATCTATGGCTGCACGATAGCCATCGCGGGTCCGCCAAATACCGGCAAAAGCACCCTCTTAAACTGCTTGGCAGGCAGACAAAAAGCAATCATAAGCGAAATTAAAGGCACAACCCGGGACTGGGTATCAGCCCGATGCCAAATCGAACCACTCTCTATAGAGCTAATCGACACCGCAGGGCTGGAGGAAAAGCTCGCATCGGCCCCAAAGAACACTATCGAAAAGGCCGCTCAGAAAAAAACCGTCGAAATTCTGGGGCGGGTAGACCTGATTCTGCTGGTTCTGGATAATAGTCAGCCCGAAAACTCCATTGACAGCCGGCTCTTAAAAAAAATCGCTGATAAAAAAATTGTAACTGTCCTGAACAAATCTGACTTGCCAGCCAGATTCGATGCCGGCAAGCTACCCGGAATTTTAAGCAATACAGTCTCAATAAGCGCCAAATTCGGCGCCGGAATCGAAAACTTAACCCGCAAAATCCTGCAAATCTGCGGCGTCGCCGATTTCAATTTGCAGGCCCCTGCCTGCATAACCAGCCGACAGGAAAACCTCTTAAGACAGTTGCAAAAAGCCAAATCCAAAAAGCAGGTAGTCGCACTGGTAACAGAGTTGTTAAACGGCCGACTTCATGTATAATCTCGCCTATGGCTGGAATAATCGAAAAACTAACCCCTGCGATGAAGCAGTTTCATCAGTTCAAGCAAAAATACCCTGACTGCATACTATTTTTTCGGATGGGCGATTTCTATGAGACCTTTTACGAAGACGCTAAGCTCTGCTCGAAGGTCCTCGGCTTGACGCTGACCAGCCGAAACAAAGGCGACAATCCTATCCCGCTGGCCGGCGTTCCATATCACGCTGTCGAGGGATATCTTAAAAAAATGTTAGAGGCCGGCTACAAAGTCGCCGTCTGCGAGCAGGTCGAAGACCCCAGAATCGCAAAGGGCGTCGTTAAACGCGACATCGTTCGGATTGTCACCCCCGGCACGCTCACCGATGATATTCTGCTGGACGCCAAAAAGGACAATTTCCTCTGTGCAATCAGTCTGGGTGCAAGAAACCAAACCGCTATCAGCTGGGTCGATATTTCGACAGGGCACTTCTTCGCCCAGCAGTTGCCTGAAGGGAAACTATTAGATGAGCTGCTGCGACTTTCACCAGCCGAGTGTCTTCTGCCCGACAGACGCGGCGAACTGTTTGAAGCCGAGACAAAAAAACTCGCCAGGGACATCACACAGTTAACCAAAGCCAGCTTAACCGAACGCCCAAGCTGGTATTTCGACCCCTATCAGGCAAGGCAGCGGTTACTAAAGCACTTTGGCACCGCCACACTCGAGGGCTTCGGCATTAGTGACAATGACGATGGCCTCATCCCGCCTGCCGGTGCTATCATCGAATACCTCAACGAGACACAAAAGACTGCGCTTAGCCATATCCGGAATCTGAAGAAAATCGAGCGCCAAAACTATCTGCAGATTGACCCTGCCTCGCTGCGAAGTCTGGAAATCCTGCAAACTATCCGCACCGAAAGCAAAAAGGGAACGCTGCTGGACTGTCTCGATGAGACGCTGACCGGTATGGGCGGCAGAATGATAAGGGGCTGGCTGTGTATGCCGCTGTGCGACCTTGGCGCTATCGAGCTGCATCAGGATGCTATCGAAGAATTAAAAAACGCTGACGCAGACCTGTCCGACATTCGCAAACTGCTTTCAAATGTATCCGACACCGAAAGAATTGCAGCCCGCATCAGCACGTTTCGGGCCACTCCGAGGGACCTGCTTGCCCTGGCGGCCACACTTCGCCAGATTCCGAAACTACGACAAATCTTACAGCAGTTTCACGCCGACCTGCTTATACGCATGGCCGGCCAGTGTGATAGTATGGACGAATTAGCTGACTTGCTCGAAGCTGCGATTGAGCCGGAATGTCCCTCGCATCTTCGTGACGGCGGCGTAATAAAAACGGGCTTCAACCAGGAACTCGACGCCCTTCGCTCGATTTCCAGAGACGGCCAGAGCTGGCTAAAGAATTACCAGAAAGAGCAGGTCCAGCGAACCGGCATAGGAAATCTAAGAATCGGCTATAATCAGGTCTTCGGCTATTATATCGAGGTAAGCCGCTCAGCGGCGGACAAAGTCCCCGCCGACTATGTTCGCAAGCAGACAATTAAAAACGCTGAGCGTTACATTACCGAAGAGCTTAAAAAATACGAAACGCAGATTCTCGGCGCCGAGGAAAAGGCGCTGGAATTAGAGCAGCAAATCTTTGAAGACCTTCGCGGGCAGGCTGCTCAATATGTAAGCCGAATGCAGGCCCTCGCCGAGACCACCGCTCAGTGCGATTGCCTTGCCGCCCTTGCGTATCTTGCGAAACGCCGCAATTATATCCGTCCTAAAGTTACTAACGGCGGCGAGCTTATCATTCACGATGGAAAACATCCGGTCCTTGGTGAGATTCTTGGCTCGCAGTTTGTGCCTAATGATATTGAGATAGGTAATGGCGCCGGCGACATACTGGTTATCACAGGCCCAAATATGAGCGGCAAAAGCACGTATATCCGCCAAGTCGCCCTTCTTGTCCTGATGGCACAGACCGGCTCATTTATCCCCGCTAAAGACGCCCAGATAGGTCTGGTTGACAGAATCTTTACCCGTGTCGGCGCATCCGATGAGCTGGTCCGGGGTCAATCCACATTTATGGTCGAGATGACCGAAACCGCAAACATCATCAATAACGCCACTGAAAGGTCGCTCGTCATTCTCGATGAGGTCGGCCGCGGCACAAGCACCTACGACGGCCTGGCCCTTGCCTGGGCGATTACCGAGCACATCGCAAACAAAATAAAATGCCGAACGCTCTTTGCGACACACTATCACGAGCTGACCGAGTTAGCTGAACTATTTACGAATGTCAAAAACTGCAACGTAGCCGTCCGCGAATGGATGGACGAAGTCGTCTTTTTATACAAAATTTTGCCCGGCGGGACCGATAAAAGTTACGGCATCCACGTCGCTAAATTAGCCGGCGTGCCTCAATCAATCCTGGACCGCAGCAAAGAAATCCTTGAAGAATTGGAGATCGCTTTTACCAAAGAAGTTACCAGCGACCGCCTTGCAAAACACAAAACAAAACAGCCGGACAAGGACCTTCTATTCGTTGAGAAACACAAGGGCGTTCTTGAGAAACTCGGCTCGATAGACATAAACAATCTAACTCCCTTGGAGGCGATCAATCTATTAAGCCAGATACGAGACGCGATTGCCGACAAATAGTGTGTAGATAACAGAGGACAGAAGACAGAGGACAGATTTATGTCGGGGAAAATTGAGAGTTTTCGGGACCTGAATGTGTATAAGACTGCGGTCGAGCTTCAACAGGAAATCTTCGAACTTACAAAAAAGTTCCCCAAGGAAGAACTATACTCGCTCACGAACCAGATTAGACGCTCTTCTCGCTCCATAGGAGCCAATATTGCCGAATCCTGGCAAAAACGACGCTATCCAGCTCATTTTGTTAGTAAGCTTTCTGATGCTGATGGCGAACAAGCAGAAACGCAGCACTGGCTGGATACTTCTCTTAAATGTAGATATCTTTCGAGCAAAGAGTGTGAGATGTTGTTAGAAAAATGCAAGAAGATTGGCCGAATGCTTGGTAAAATGATGGCCGAACCCAAAAGCTTTTGTGCCAGATTTAACACCAGCTAAGCTGCCGTTATCTGCCATCTGTCATCCGTTCTCCGTCTTCCACCACCACAAATACAGGCAAAACTGCTCGCAAAAGTATTTGAAATTCCGGCTCTTGCGTTTATAATTGACATTATGATTAGCGATGAACTTTTACATGCAGTTAAAGACCGGCTGGTGAATGGTTTTCACCCTCAGAGAATCATCCTCTTTGGCTCACAGGCAAGAGGCACAGCCGACGACCGCAGTGATGTGGATATATTAGTTATATGTCCCTTCGAAGGTAAGCGCCGGCATCTTATGGTCGAAATGGACAGGTCCCTGCGTGGTCTTAACCTGGCGAGAGACATAGTGATTCTGACGCCGGAAGAATTCGAGCGCGACCGTTACATACCCGGCACAATCGCCCGCCCTGCTTGGCGAGAAGGGAAGGTTCTTTATGAAACCACCGAATGAAGAATTTATTCGTAAAGTTGGGCAATGGTTCGACCACGCCGATGAGGACCTTCGCCTTGCACTTGGCGCGATGAATTTACCGGGCGATGAAGAACCCCCATATCGCCTAGTTGCATATCACGCCCAGCAATGTGCAGAGAAATACCTCAAAGCATATCTGGTTTATCGGCGAGTGGATTTCCCTTACACGCATAACATATCCACTCTGCTTGAATTATGCAGCGAGCACGCTGACTGGCCAAAGAAACTTGAGGATGCTGAAGAACTGACCCAGTATGTAATTACCACGCGTTACCCGGGTGAAGATTTGGTTGTTACGAAAGAGGAGGCACAAGAGGCCATTGAAATCGCCCAGCGAGTGCGAAAACAAGTCCGGTCAGCATTGAAAGAGCTCGGCCTCAAGCTGCCGGAGTGACGAACGGGAATAAAAAATGAGACATGTCCCGCCCAATTCGTGATTAGTCGCTCGCCATTCGTATCTCGATTCGCTATCTGCGTCCTCTGCGGTCTCTGTGGCAAAATCCGTGGTTCGATAATTCCTGAACCTTTCTGTTGCTTCTGTGGCCAATTTTTTATAAATTGAATCCGGGAAATCTGTGGAATCTGTGGTTAAAATAAGGAACACAAGATATGGCAAAGATTACCAAACTTGATGACATCGTGTCGCTGTGTAAGCGAAGGGGGTTTATCTTTCAGTCCAGCGAAATCTACGGCGGGCTGGCAAGCTGCTATGACTACGGGCCGTTAGGCGTGGAACTAAAAAACAACGTCAAAAAGGCCTGGTGGAAAAACGTAGTCCAGATGCGAGACGATGTAGTAGGTCTTGATTGCAGTATCCTGATGCACCCTTTGGTCTGGAAGGCATCGGGACACGCCGACAAATTCGCAGACCTGGTCGCCGAATGTAAAAAATGCAATACCAGAACCCGCGTTGACCATCTGACCAGCCGCAATGAGGAACATACCGAGCATATCGCACTCGACGCGGCGATGGCAAAAACCACCGATTTGAGCAATAAGGTTTGCCCCAACTGCGGAGCGGCAGGACAATTCACCGAGCCGATGCCGTTTCGGCTGATGTTTGAAACCCAGATGGGTGCCAATATTGACGACTCAATGACAATGTTTCTCCGCCCTGAAACCGCCCAGGGAATCTTTGCCAATTTCAGAAACGTCCTCGACTCCACCAGAGTCAAAATCCCTTTCGGCATCGCACAAATCGGCAAGAGCTTCCGCAACGAGGTAACCACAAAGGCCTTTATCTTCCGAACCCGTGAATTCGAGCAGGCAGAACTTGAATTTTTCTGCGAGCCAGGCACCGATGAACAGTGGTTCGAGCACTGGAAAGAGCAGAGGTTTAACTGGTACACCGATTTAGGCATAAAGAAAGAAAACCTTCGCTTCCGCGAGCACGACCGCGAGGAGCTTGCGCACTACGCCAAGAGCTGCGTTGACGTCGAATACAGATTTCCCTTCGGCAGCGGTGACTGGCAGGAGCTCGAAGGCATCGCCAACCGCACGGACTTCGATTTAAGACAGCATCAACGCGGAATGAGGACTGTTACCAAATGGTTTGAAAACAACCGCGACCTTTCAAAAATCGAATTGGCCGAAGAGGCCGAGGATTACCAGTCAGGCCCGCTTTCTTACTTTGACGATGAAAAAAAAACGCGATACATTCCTTACGTCATTGAGCCGAGTGCCGGTATCGACAGAAGCACGCTCGCTTTTTTGGTTGACGCTTACGATGAAGAGGAGGTCCGTGGCGAAACGCGAAACCTTCTTAGATTCCACCCTGCTCTTGCGCCGATTAAGGTCGGCATATTTCCATTAGTCAAAAAAGAAGGTATGCCGGAGGTGGCAATCAACATCTATAATGACCTTAAAAAGTATTTCAATTGCTTCTATGATGAAAAAGGCGCGGTCGGCAGACGCTACCGCAGACAGGATGAGGCGGGCACGCCATTTTGCATCACCGTTGATGGCCAGACTCTGCAGGACCAAACCGTAACGGTCCGCGAACGCGACTCAATGGACCAGATAAGAGTTTCAACAGGTCAACTGCTAAACCACCTGCGCGAAAAATTAGAGGTCTGAAAAATGGCTGAAGAAAAGCGAGAAAAGAAAAAGCCGGGAATTATAAAGCAAATCCTCAAGTGGATTTGGCTGGGGCTGCTTACATCGCTGATACTTGCGGCGCTTATCTATGATGCCCCATGGAAGGTGCTGGCGCTTTTACTGATTATTCTTGCGGCCTGCACCATCCTGCCAAAACCGGCTAATAAATGGTTCGGGCTTTCCGTTGCGGGAGTGGTGGTAGTATTGATTATCTGGGTCTTTCTGCCTGATGAAGACGGCGACTGGCGGCCTTACAAATATAACTTCGATGAGGAATTAACTGCCATCGAGGCAAAATATGTAATTCCCGATGAACTAAACGCTGCAACAATCTATAACAAATTATTGCAGGATTATGACGAGGAAGCCTTTTACGCTAATCTACCAGTGGAAGACTGGGAAAAATTACCTATGCGCGAACCTTGGTTGAGCAAGGAACATCCCAAAATCGCTGAATGGCTTAATCTTCATCAAAACACTATGCAGACATTACTTAAAGTGTCCAAAATGGAAAAGTGTCATTTCCCAATAACCGACCCTGCAAATTCTGAAAAACAAATAAAGAGAAATGCTACTATGAGACAATGGGCATTTTTGCTTATCTCGGCAGTGAATAATGATATCGCCGAAGACCGCGCAGATGAAGCTTTGCAGAAAAATTTGACCCTTCTACAAATGGGAAATCATCTCTGTCAGCAACCATCAACAATAGATTTGTTAGTCGGCATGGCCATAAGAGCTCTTGCACTACCTGAACTTAAAAGATTCATTATTACCAGAGATCCCGAAGAAACACATTTAAGAGCTATGGAAGAAGCTCTCGGAAATGTGAAATGCGATTGGGGATCTGACCTAATAATAATCCTTGAATCCGATAAGCTTTCCGCTGAAAGAGAGTTTGCCAGATGTTACGAAATAAACCCGAAAGGGAAAATCAGGTTAAGCCGTGACCCGCTGGCGGAAATTAGAGCGAACTGCCGCAAAGCCCTGAAAAATGAAAAAATTTATAGTACACAACTAAAGGATTCTTACGAGCGGATTGCATATCCATCCTATTTCGAGAAAAAACTCACAAAAGCGAGCACTATACCGAGATGGTTCTACGTTCCATCCAATCCTCAAAAAGCTTCAAGCATCATTGACGCCGCTTACGAAAGATACTATGCGATGGCCAGGCCGGACTTCGACTGGCAAAAAGAAGCGAGAGAATTTCCAATGACCTCCCTATTTTCAATGTCGGTTAGATTTAACTACCTTCGTTTAATTGAGCGATTGGCAGGTATGTCAGAAAAAATGTATTATCAAAGTGTTCAATTTCATGATATATATCTTCGACTCGCTTCCAACACTCGAGGCGCCAGAATTATGATTGCATTGAGACAATACAAAAACAAGCATAGCCATTGGCCTGAAACTCTGGATGAAATAAAGCCGTTTGCCCCTGCAGAAATCTTCGTTGACCCTATAAATGGCAATTCCTTTGTATATAAGCTCACCGAAGAAAACTTCACCCTCTATAGTAAAGGTAAAAACAATATTGACGAAGATGGCAGACTCGACGTGCCTTACCGCGAAACCGGAGCCGATGACTGGCTAATCTGGCCCCCGCGCGGCAGAAAACCCAAAACAGAAGAGCCACAAAAATGATTGTCGATTACATTGAAAACGCTCATTTATATATCGGCCTATCTGATGGACTCAGAAAAGCATTTGAAATCATAAAAGACAAAGCCCTTTCGCAAAAAGCTGATGGCCGATATGAAGTCGATGGTGATAAGCTGTACTATATTGTTCAACACTATACAACTAAACCGGTTGAAGAATGTAAGCTCGAAGCCCATAAAACATATATAGACGTCCAGTTTGTAGTAAGCGGCCAGGAGATAATCTATCATACTCTCTTAAATGGCCTGAAAATAGAAACACCTTATGATGCAAGCAAAGATGTGGCTTTTTACAAAGCACCTGCTGGCATCACTGCCATAAACTTAAGGCCGGGGATGTTCTGCATATTGTTTCCGCAGGATGCCCATATACCCTGCTGCCGGGTTAACGGCCCATCAAACGTGCACAAAGTAGTTGTAAAGGTTAAATAAATGGATACACAATAAATCCTGGTAATGGATGAAATGGAGGGAAAGATGGCCGAGGAAAAGAAAAAGAGAAGAATTATAAAACAAATCTTCAAGTGGCTTGGCCTGGGACTGATTGTAGCACTAATAATGGGGGCGCTTATCTATGATGCCCCATGGAAGGTGCTGGTGTTTCTGCTAATTATTCTTGCGGCCTGCACCATCCTGCCAAAACCGGCTAATAAATGGTTCGGGCTTTCCGTTGTCGCAGTGGTGATAATACTAATTATCTGGGTCTTTCTGCCTGATGAAGACGGCGACTGGTGGCCTTACACATTTGACGAGGAACTTGCTACCATCAAGGCCAGATACGCGGTACCCGATTCTGAAAACGCTGCCATAGCTTATAACAAACTATTCGAATCTTTAGACATAGATTCCAATCAGCCCGAATTCTTCGACAGGTCAAGTCTTCCGTCCGAGCTGTGGCTTTCAAAGGACCATCCGGAAACCACCGAATGGCTCAAAGGACACCAGAAAACAATAGATACATTGATGGAAATATCCCGAATTGAAAAGTGCCGGTTTCCTATGATGGCCACCCGTATAAGTTATGAGAAAGAATTCGACCATGTGTTCAAAATACGGCAATGTACATTTTTGCTCGTCTCATCTGCCAACAATGACATAGCCGAAGGCCGAACCGATGCAGCTTGCCAAAAGTATCTCTGCACAATTCAAATGGCTAAACATCTCTACCAGCAATCCGCACTGGTAGATTTTCTGGTGGGTGGTGCTATTGAAGCTTTGGCCTTAAAGCACCTTAAGCGGTTCATAATGGAAGGTGAGCCAACCGAGCAGCAACTCGAATTGATAGCTAATTTGCTACCAGATATGAAAAACAACTGGAGTTCCGATTTCAGCAGACGGCTGGAATATGAGAATTTCTTTGAGAAAAATTCCCTTTGCAGTCTTTTTTATGAGGCGAATCCACAGAGCAAGGTCCGGCTGAGACGTGACCCTGCAGCGATGATGAGGTTCCAGTATCCTGATAAACCTGTGCCACAATTGTCTTATCGGCAGAGAAAACTTGGTAAAGCAGGGACTATATTGGGTTGGTTCTTTTTCCCATCCACACCGCAAAAGTTTGCCAAGGTAGTCGATGCAACCTACGGAAAATATTATGCGATGGCCGACCCTAACTTCGAGTGGGGCAAAAAACCTGCCGAGGTTCAACCTCAGTTTAAGTTGAACTACCTTTCCATAGTCAATCATCTCACAGATATATCCGGGGAAGCCTACTCCAGAATACATGAGATATACCTAAGAAACCTTACTTATCGTAGAGGTTCGCGGCTTTTAGTGGCGATAAGGCAATACAAAAATGAAACCGGCAATTGGCCGGCTAATCTTGATACGATAAAATCCCTCGTGCCCGCCGAAGCCCTTATAGACCCGGTCAACGGAAAACAACTTGAGTATGAAAATCACGGCAAACACTTTTCATTATACGGAGAAACCGCAAATATCTGGCCAAAATAGCTTATGCTTTGAGAGATTTCGTTATGCTGTGTAAAAAACAGTCTCCAGACTTGTTGGGGTCATTTCGAGCGAGCCACGACTCGACTGAGCTCGCCGAAGTCAGGCGGGTCGAGAAATCCCTCGACCCTGCTCGGGACAGGTCTGTTTTTTAATAGATTTCTCCACTTCGTCCCGACTTGTCGGGACTTCGGTCGAAATGACGATGGGTCTTTTCTACAGAGCAATTTCGTTATTGAACTTCATTTAAGGAAAGATATTAAACTATGAATAATGATTATGTGGCAATTAATAGTTTATCCAAGTATGAAGGCAAAAAGGTTACGCTCGCCGGGTGGCTGTATAATTCCCGCTCGAGCGGCAAAATCCAGTTTTTAACCATCCGTGACGGGACCGGCCTGTGCCAGTGCATTGTCGAAAAAGGCAAAGTGCCTGATGAGATTTTCGAGCAGCTCGGCCGCCTCGGCCAGGAATCTTCGCTGGCCGTAACCGGCGCCATCCGGGCCGACGAAAGAAGCGTCGGCGGATACGAAATGGCAGTAACCGATGCACAAATAATTTCCCCGGCGGAAGGTTATCCTATCACCCCAAAATCGCACGGCATCGATTTTCTGCTCAAACACCGCCACCTGCACCTTCGCTCGCAGCGGCAGTGGTGTATCGGCAAAGTCCGCCACACGGTTATTGACGCCATCCGCAGATTCTTTAACGATAATGGCTTTACGCTGATTGATACGCCTATCTTCACAACGATTGTCGGCGAGGACCAGCAGACGCTTTTCGAGGTCGATTATTTCGGCGAGCCGCTGCACCTGACCCAGACGGGGCAATTGTATCTGGAATCCGCTGCGATGAGCTTCGGCAAGGTTTATTGCTTTGGCCCGACCTTCAGGGCCGAAAAAAGCAAAACCCGCCGGCACCTGACCGAATTCTGGATGGTCGAGCCGGAAGTTGCTTTCATCGACCTTGCTGGCTTGCTCGAATTAGCTGAAAATTTTGTATCTTTTATTGTCGCCCAGGTTCTGCGAAATAATAGAAGCCAGCTTGAAACTTTAGGCGCCGATATTGCCGCTCTTGAAAAGGTCAAGCCGCCTTTCTATCGGCTCACTTACAGCGAGGCCGTTGATATTTTGACCAGCCCGAAAACGAAGGATTTTCTTGCCGGAGAATTACAGGAGCTGCAAAAACAGAAACAGCAGTTGGAACCCAAAATCGCCGAGCTTGAAAAGCAGTCCGCCTCCGGCGGATTAAAACAATGGCAGATGGACAAAATTGCCGCCGAGCTAATCGAATTACGCAGCGACCTTGCTGAGACAGATACGAGAATCGAAAATAATCCCAGGCACGCAAAATTGGCTGCTGAATTTCAATGGGGTAAAGACCTCGGCGGCTCGGATGAAACTATTATCTCCCGGATGCACGACAAACCCGTTTTTGTTACACATTATCCCAAAGAGGCCAAGGCCTTTTATATGAAGACCGACAGGGCCAACGAAAAAGTTGTCCAGAATTTCGACCTGCTTGCGCCTGCCGGCTTCGGCGAAATCATCGGCGGTTCGGTCAGAGAGGACGAATATGAGCGACTCGTAAACCGAATCCGTCAGCAGGGCCTTAATCCCGAAACTTACGATTGGTATCTGGACCTGCGAAAATACGGCTCGGTGCCGCACGGCGGCTTCGGACTCGGCGTTGAAAGAACGGTCGCCTGGATAACCGGCGAAAAACACATCCGACAGTGCATCGCCTTTCCCAGAATGATGGACAAGATTTATATTTAACGGAGAAAACTTATGAAAAAGAAAATTATCGGTTCGGTGATTTTGGTTCCGGCAGCGGTAACATTAGTATTTGTCCTTTGCAGCTATCCGGTCCCTGGCGCTCAACGAGATTTGCCCGCATCCCCCCTTGCCAGTGAACGAGCCAATGTACCCGAGGCGACTGAAAAGGGCAAGCTCCGCATCATTGCCTTCGGTGCACATCCTGACGACTGCGAAATCAGGGCTGGCGGCGTCGCGGCAATGTGGGCCGCCCAGGGCCATAAGGTCAAATTCGTCTCGACTACCAATGGAGACATCGGCCACTGGAAAACCGCCGGTGGACCGCTGGCCCGCCGACGCATAGCGGAGGTTCAACAGGCAGCCAAAATCTTAGGTATCGAAACCCAGGTCCTCGACAACCACGATGGCGAGCTTATGCCCACCCTTGAAAACAGGCGGGCCATCGTCCGCCTCATTCGAGAATGGAAGGCAGACATTGTCCTTGCACATCGCCCGAACGACTATCACCCGGACCATCGCTATACCGGCGTCCTCGTGCAGGATGCTGCGTTTATGGTGACAGTTCCCTTCTTCTGCCCGGACGTGCCGCACCTGTCCACAAACCCGGTCTTTTTGTACTTTCCCGACAACTTTCAGAAACCAAATCCATTCGAAGCCGACGTTGTGGTTTCTATCGACAGTATCATCGACAAAAAGCTGGATGCTCTCGTGGCTCTCGAATCCCAGTTTGTTGAGGGCTGCGTTTCGGGGAATGAGGGATTGATACCCAAAAATGAACAGGAGCGGACTGCCCGCCACAATGAGGTTCGCACCGGCTTTCGGAGTCGGTTTGCAGCCACCGCCAACAAATATCGGCCCAAATTGGTCGAGGGATACGGAGAGGACAAGGGCAAGAAGGTGCAATATGCCGAGGCGTTCGAGATATGCGAATATGGCCGACAGCCATCGGCCGCCGAGATTAAACAGCTATTTCCATTCTTCGGACGCCAGGATTAAGGTCTGGATAACCGGCGAAAAGCACAACCGACAGTGCATCGCTTTTCCCAGAATGATGGACAAGATTTATATCTGAACCCGCACTTCCCGGATTATGCGGAAATAATCACTTATCATTTATCATTTCAAAAGGTGCGGGGTCATTGCGAGCGCAGCGCGGCAATCTCAAAATGTCGTTTAGCCCCCAGCTTTATGCTCCTTCAAAAATGTTTAGCCCGAAGCCTTTCTTCGCGGTTCTTATTGCCCTTGTAATCGTAATAACCTGCGGTATAATGCTTTCTTACAGGAACATTACGGGCGATTCCCCTTTGAATAAAACAGAGGTGCGATATGGCAGAGAACGTCTTGTATTACGGCGATAACTTGGAAATACTCCGCCGCTATATTAAAGACGAATCGATTGACCTTATCTATATCGACCCGCCTTTTAACTCGGGCAACGACCAGTTAAAGACAAACACCGCCCTGCAGATGGAGGCAGAAAAGATAGAGTTTAAGGTTATATGATTAGCGTTTATTTTGCAAATTCGGTTCTTTTAGCTGATAATTTCCCTGGGAAAATGAAAACCGATGATTCAAAGGGCCTAAATTCAAAATGTTACAAGTAAAACAACAAATACTGGCTGGCCTCAAAAGCTGTGGATATAAAAACAATCTTCTTAAAGAAAGTTATCAGTATTTTGACGGCGCAAATGACAGAACTGCGGAGATAGTCGGCTTTTATCAGTCAATATATAATTCTTCTACGGCCTGCGTAGCGGCGATTGACAAAACCAAATTAAATGAAAAAAAGCTTGAAACGGAATTGTCACCTTATCAATTGCTTGGCTGTCCGGTGTTGTTAATTTATGATGACAGCGGCTTACAGTTCTGGAAAAACTCCGGTATTCAAGTAGCACTTCACGAGCAAATCGAATCGAAAAAGCTAAGTGGCTTTTTCAGCAAGTATAAAAAGGAGTTCTCCCCCGAAAGCATTTACAGGGCAAAAACAATTAGCCGAGTAAAAAAAGATTACCAACTTTCATTTGCTGATATTGGCGGCTTGATGGGGATCATTGAAAAAAAAGAGGGAAAGTATTTATCTGAACTTACGGAAAGGATAATCCAGTCGTTGAAAATAAATTGCAGGGGTATTAAGGAAGACGGGGAATTTGGTAAATGGCTTTTTCAAGCAGGATTTTGGCTTATTGGTGCAAAGATCTTAAAAGATAAAGGCGTCGAAGGATTCAAAACACTGAAAATTTCATCGGTGGAGGATTTGGTTAATAAAGTACAGGGACATTATAATGCAGCACAAAAACTTGATACATCAAATACTGTGCAAAGAAAAGCACTTGAAAAAGTTGCAAAAGAAATTGTAGAGCCGGTATCAAGTTTTGCCCATCTTACGACCGAGTCGTTGGCTTATGTTTATGAAAATACCCTTACAAGCAAAGACACTAGAAAGGTTTTGGGGACTCATGCAACGCCATCCTGGTTAGTAAATTACATAGTATGGGAAATGATAGATTGGATCGAGGCCATTCCGCAGGAAGATAGAATTATCCTTGAGCCAGCTTGTGGACATGCACCATTTCTGACGGCTGGAGCAAAATTATTAAGCTCTTCTCTTGTTTATAGGGGTAAAGAAGAACATAGACATAAATACCTTAAAGAACACTTAATTGGAATTGATAAAGACAGCTTTGCTGAAGAAATCGCCCGCTTGGCACTTACTTTGGCTGATATTCCAAATCCCAACGGATGGAATATCCAACATTCAGATATTTATGAAGACGATATTTTGAAAAAGGCAGCTCAGAAAGCCACAATACTCTTTTGCAATCCACCCTTTGAAAACTTTTCTCCGAAAGAAAAACAAATATATGACAATGCGATTACAACCGGCAATAAGGCAGCAGAAGTTCTTGCAAAAACATTACCCTATCTGCCGGATAATTCTGTCTTCGGAATTATTTTACCTCAAGGGTTTTTACACAGAAAAAACCTCGCAGACTTAAGAAGGTATATCTTAGATAATTTTGAATTACGATACGTTTGCAATCTGCCAGATAATGTATTTGCTAAAGCAGGACATTTGTCCACTGTATTATTAGGCCGTAAAATTAAATCTAAAAAGAAAATTAATTATTTGAATATAACCAAAGCGAATCTTGAAAATTTCAAAAATACCTATCAGGCCGATGAAGAAATTTTAGTCAACAAAGATATATTTTATAAAGCCGAAAACTACGATTTACGAATTCCGGAACTAAAAGAGATATGGGACTATTGCAGAGAATACTCTAAATTCCAAGAATACGCAATAATTGGCAGAGGGATAGAATATAAGGATTTTGATAAGTCTGTGAGAAGAGAGAAATTTCCCGGTGCCGTGAAAGGATATGCCAGCTTTGAAACCTTTACCGGGGATAAGAAACAAAAAAAAATAGATATTAATATTACTAAACTGCCTGACTATTACTGGATGAGCCTTAACGCGACCGAAATTCGCAATCCTCGTTATGGCGCCCAACGTGGAATTTCTCAGATCATAGCGAGTTATATGAGATCAAGTAGAAGTGTCTGGCGAATCGAAGGCCTGATAGATTTAGCGGGGGACCCTGTATCAAATAAATTAATCTCTATTAGGCCAATTCCCCTCAAAAATATCTCAGTATATATTATTTGGGCGTTGGTAAATTCCCCATTTACCAACGCATATATGCATTGTCATTGTATACGTCAAAACCTTGAAGGTGTATTGAGAGATATGCCGATTCCTTTCGACAACCAAGACTTGTCTAAACTGGAAAGCATGGTTAAATCTTACTTTACTTTATCGGAGCAACAAATTAATTTTGCGCTAAGAGATGAGTCTAAATTAAATGAGAAGAAAAAACAATGCTTGCTTGCTATAGATGCGGAAATAATGCGTCTATATCATTTGCCTCCTCGGCTTGAAAAAAGGTTGCTTGACTTTTTTGCAGGTGTTCAGCGAAAAGGCGTAGATTTCAAGTTTGATAGATACTACCCGGCAGGTTTTGATTCCTATATTCCTTTACACATATCTATATCAGATGATTTTAAGAATTCAACGATTGAAAATGCAATGAAATGGGTCGAAAAAAATCGAACACCAGAGGTGATAGAAGCCCTTAAAAAAGCCACCGAGGATTTTAAGGGAGAATAAATGAAATCCTATCTTTTCGATACCAACATATGGTCAGAATGGTTTAGGGCAGAACCTTTTGTATTAAATAGAATAGGCCAACTCGATAAAATATCAAAAATATATTTATCTTCTGTTGTTTGGGGTGAAGTAATATATGGCGCCAAAGCAAACAAAGCATTTGATTTTAAATCCTATAGTGGCTTTATACATCAATCTAAACCAATAATATTGCCAATTGATGAATATGTTTCAGATGTATACGGAGAATTAAGAGCATCCCTTTTTGAAAAATATATTCAAAAAGGGAAAAACAAACGGCCGGAGCAATTAATAGACCCAGTAACTGCAACTGAAATAGGAATTGATGAAAATGATTTATGGATAGTTGCACAAGCTATTACGTACAATTTGACATTGGTAACAAATGATAAAATGCGTAGGATTTTCAGTGTGACTCCTAAAGAACTTAAACACGAAATATGGCAATAAATTCAGCATGAAGCTTCAATTTGACCCGAAAGATTTTATGGCGGAAAAAATGGAGTTCAAGGTTATATAGAGAGGAAATAATAGGGACAGCCCGTTTTTCGACCAACTCCTCGTTTTTCCCCCTTCGGCCAAACCAACACTTGCCCGCCGTAGATTTATCGAAGGCGGGCTTGCCCGCCATCTGTGTGGCGGGTTAATCCCGTGTAACTTGTCCTGAGCTTGTCGAAGGAATTAGTGTCGAACCCGCCTGCGGTGAGCACAGTCGAACCCGCAAAAATTTTTTGTTGACTTTTCTTTGAAAATATGTTAAAATTCCCGCCAGTTTGCGAGCATGCAAACGTCAACCGCCCCGTAGGGCACGGCCTTCAGGGTTAGCAAACCCAGTCAAATCCAGTCATTTGTTAATGTTCAATTTGTTTTGAATTTGTGTCATTTGGATTTCGAGATTGTTTCGGATTTCGATATTCGGATTTCGAATTTATATTGGCATCCTTGGAGGTTCTCTCATGGTCACAGAAGCTCAAATCCTCGCCAACCGCCGTAACGCACAAAAATCGACTGGCCCTCGCACCAGCGAAGGAAAGGCCGCCGTCTCACAAAATGCCGTAAAACACGGCTTTTCAGCCCGTCAGGACGTAATCAGCTCAGAAACCCAGGCCGACTTCGACCAATATCGCGACCAGCTCCTCGCCGAGTTGGACCCAGCCAGCCCTATGGAATCTATGTTAGCCGAGCGAATTGTCGGGCTGTCCTGGCGGCTCAAACGGGTCGGTTGTATCCAGAACCAGGCCATTGATGCGTTGAACGCTGATAATACCCCCAGCCCCCTGGCCAAACTCACAAAATCGTTGTTTTTCAAAGGCCAGAACCAGCCGCACGAGGACACCTCCGAATCGGCCACCGCTCTCGCTCTCGGCCGTTTGGCCATAAAGGACTTCTCAAATGCAAGGGTGCTCGAACGTCTCTTGATGTATGAACGCCGAATCGAGAACAGCCTTTACAAAACGCTCCTCGAGCTTCAACGGCTCAATCTCGTCAAAAAACTAAATGCCGGCTCTGAAAGGCCATTTGACCAATTAACCAATGAACTACGAACAATGAACTATGAACAACGAACTACGAACAATGAACTATGAACAATGAACTAAATTATGCAAAACAAAGCCAATTTGCCAAAACCTCCAAATGTTTGTAAAGTTAGTAAAATCAAGGAATTATAACTATGAACAACGAACTATGAACTATGAACTATTATTCAAAAACAAACCCAAACAAACCCAGCAGTTCTCTAAGCTCTTTTTGGCTTTCACTTTTCTTTGCTCCATCTATAATCTGGCAATGCAAAACTGGACGATACAAAAGCTCTTAATCTGGATTATCGAATA